>Ga0076246_109_pt1 | contig 51489 bp, 50 predicted proteins | sample RifGroF2_FD_67712 | JGI IMG/M metagenome (GOLD analysis project Ga0076246, IMG submission 67712) | Parcubacteria (Moranbacteria) bacterium GW2011_GWF2_35_39
AATTCCGATTCCATTTGTAGTTCCAGAAATATTATCAAAAAAACAGTTCGCAATTATATTACCGGAATTATAATAACTGACACCAACCGCTGTCGTTGATGCATTAGAAGAAGTTATGTCATAAAATGTACAACCGGCTATTCTGTAAACACCAGTAACACCAGTAACACTCGCAGTTGATGAAGAAGATATTCCTAAATCATATATGCCAATATAACTTTCCAAAAATCCATAGAACATAATTCCACTAGCTGGATTAGCCTGGGAAAATCTTACCCCACTTGTCTTAGTTCCCCTCTGCCCGCTTGCTGCCCGAATAACTCGAAAATAATTTGCATTTGTTGTCGCACCATACATGGTCACTGAATCATTATACGGCGCATTATCCTCATAAGCAGTGAGAACAAATCCCGCTTGCACGGCCGTGCCAGAAGCGATGGTACCTGTGATATTGGAAACCGTGAGCGACACTCCTGCCGTCACTCCCGTGATAGTGAGAATTTGTCCGCCAACACTTACAGTGGATTCATTCAATTCGCAATTATCAAAAACTGTGGTAGCGGTAACATAAAGCGTATTGCCGGAACTGTCTTGATCAGTAGTAGTGATAGAAGTTAAATTAATATCCGTTAGTTGTTCCCAAACTGTCAATTCGCCAACTTGATAATCTCTGGAATCATTACCATAAGTATGCACCACATAAGCCGTCGGCAAAACCCGCGAACTCGCCGCCTCCACTTTCTCCGACGACAAAACCAATAACAAAGTTATTATTGGGAAAAGAAATATTATAAATTTTATTTTTGATTTTAGAAACATTCTGAAGTAATTTTTAATTTTTTCTCCTAAAGCCGAGCTTTAGGAAAGAATCTGTGCCCTTTAACATTTTTTTATTTTCAGATTTTATTCTTCTTTCAACTTTTTTCACATCCTCTTCAGCTGGTAATATTTCTGGATAAATTTCTTTTTCCACAAGAAGATTGCGCACACTCCTGTTATTTTTTACATGTTCAGAAGTTATAAGTTGTTCTCCATGGATATGAGTGTCGCGTTTTAATGTAAAATTTGTAATCTCATTGGCAAAATCTTTGGCCTTGATAGTTATCGCTGGCAAAAAATCAGCCAGTGCTCGACTATCTTTGACTCCGAGTTTCTTTTTCATATCTTGTGTCGTATTTCCACCAAAAAGTGCTTGGTCTCCTTGGCTTCGAATACGCGCAAAACCAATATTATCAACCCCTCTTTCATAGATTATTCCAGACAATTCTTTTTCTGAATTAGTAAGTTTTTCACGAAAAGTCAGTCTTTCTATTTCAGCTATTCTTTTTTCAATAAGCTCCTGTTTTCTGGTTTGAACGGCAAAATACGCCATTGCAAAAGCGATTTCTTCCTTTCTTGGATCACCATTTTGCGCAATCAAATAACATGCGTGCCGAGTGAGTGCAATATCATCAATCTCTCGTTTTGCCCCAGAACCAACTCCAACCATTTTTCCGACGTCGGCAAAATGGTCGCTGACTGATAAACTAGTATTCTCACAAGCTATTTTAGCCTTTTCTATGACTTTTTGAAAATTTTTCCACTGATCATATCCAAGTAAAACTTGCAAATCTCGAGCAAACCAAAATTCCAAATCATCCTCTGTTTTTTGAACATAGTCATTGAAATTTTTATGAAGTTTTTCAATAATTTCATGTTTCATGATTTTACGACCTTTCCTAAAGCCGAGCTTTAGGAGGAATTTAGTTTTGATTTTAGAAATATCTTTTTATTAATTTTCAGTGTTTTTAATTTGAAAATTAATTTCTTGAAAATTCACTGAAAATTGAAACTTGAAAAATAAGATAAAAAATTATCTTTGTTTTAAGATTTTATTTCTGATATTTCTTGTTGTGTTTCCACATAATTATTATATCACAAAATCAAGAAAAAATCTTGCTGGCTGTGGACAAATTTTGCGACAAAAAAATCCCGCCAATATCGGGATTTTTCTTTATGAACTTTACAAACTTTATAAACTGTCTTAACTTACTCCACCACCGCCTTAATTCTTCGCACTCCTGCGCTGGAAGATTCTTCTTTTTTTATTTTGAAAACACCCTTGATGTCACCGGTATTTTGAACATGTGGGCCACCACAAATCTCGTTGGAAAATCCGGCAATGGAATATACTTTGACCCGCTCGCCATATTTATTTTCAAACGCCCCTTCGGCGCCCTTTTCGCGCGCTTCGGAAAGTGTCATTTCTTCCATCACCACATCAGTCTTAGAATTAATTGCCAAATTTACATATTCCTCCACTACTTTTTTTTGTTCCTCCGTCATTTTGTCCGAGTGAGAAAAATCAAAACGAATTCTTTCTTCCGTGATGTTAGATCCTTTCTGATGCACATTTTCTCCAAGAATTTTTCGTAATCCCGCCAGCATCAAATGTGTCGCCGTATGAAGCTGGGTTATTTTTTCACTGTGATCAGCCAATCCACCCTTAAATTTTCCAGCCGAAGCCGTGCGAGAAAGTTCTTGATGTTTTCCGAGTTCTTCTTCAAAACCTTTTTTATCAATTTCTAAATTATTTTCCTTGGCTAGTTCTTCCGTGAGCTCCAAAGGAAATCCATATGTGGCATATAAATCAAAAACTGCCTTTCCATTAATCACTGTTCCTTGTTCACTGCTTACTGTTTTTTCAAATTCTTTTAAGCCTTTTTCAAGTGTTTTCCTAAATTTATTTTCTTCTTTTTCCAACTCTTCAAAAATATTTTTTGACTTCTCCAATAAATCAGGATAAGCGTCTTGATAATATTTGATATAAATTTTAGCAATATCAGAACAAAAGTTTTTTTCTATTTCAAGTTTGTGAGCAAATCGCACTGCTCGGCGAATTAGTCGTCGCACAAAATATCCTTGATCTTTGTTTCCAGGATAAGCACCATCAGCAATCAAAAATGTCGCCGCGCGAAGATGATCTAAAATTATCTGAAAAGCTTCTTTATTATCTTCATATTTTTTCCCAGATAATTTTTCAATTTCTAATTTAGCTTTTGCAAAAATATCCGTGAGGAATATATCTGGATTGCCATTTGTCGCCGCCAAAATTCTTTCTAATCCTCCTCCAAAATCAACATTCTGCTGTTTCAAAATTTCGAAACCTGCTTGGGTTTTGATGTATTGCATAAAAACATTATTCCCAATTTCCAAAAATCTCCCACAATCACAATTAACATGACATGGCTTATTTCTCCAAATTGAATTTTCGTGAATTTTCAACTCCGCCCCAAAATCCCAAAACATTTCGCTATCCGGTCCTCCGGGTTCTCCAAGTGGCATATTGTTCGGCACACCCGCGCGACTCCACCAATTTTTTTCCACTGGGTAAAAGAAAATTCTCCCATTTTGCATTCCACCAATCTCCGCATTGTCCACCGCCAAAGCTTCCACCTTTATACTCTTGAATAATTTTTGCCAATAAACCACCGACTCATTATCTCGAGGAATTTTCAAACTTTCATCTCCGCGAAAAACTGTCACATAAATTTTTTCTGGATTGAGCCCAATTTCTTTGGTCAAAAATTCAAACATCCAACCAATTTGTTCTTTTTTGAAATAGTCTCCCAGCGACCAATTCCCCAGCATCTCAAAAAAAGTAGTGTGACGATTGTCACCCACCTCTTCGATGTCACCCGAACGAAAACTTTTTTGTGAATCAGCAATCCTACCTCCCAAAGGATGTTTTTCTCCCATTAAATAGGGAATCATCGGTTGCATTCCCGAACCCGTGAAAAGCGTCGTAGGATCATTTTCCGGAATCAAAGAACCACTCGGCACAATTTGATGCCCCTGTTCCTTAAAAAATTCCAAATATTTTGTTCGAAGTTCTGAAGCAGTCATAAGAAAATAATCAAATATTAAACATTAATTTCATTTTCACTATGAACAAAAACTTGCGACCGCAAAAAATTGTTCATGATGATTTTTTAAAATTATTTCACATTATATCTGACTTGCTGTTCGATATTATTATATTCCCAATCTTTGAGATAAGACCCGAATAATTCTTTCAGTTTTTGCATAGTCTTAGAAATATGCTCCAAGCCATTCTTATCTAACTCCCTTTCTATATCTCTTACTTTAGATGCAAAATTAAAACCTCCCTTTTGTGATTCTATTTCTTTTATTTTTTCTTCTTTGATAACCCTAGACACAATGCTTGTTAAATTTGATATTGCCATATTTTTAAAAACCGCTTGAATCACGAACTGTCCGCGTAAATCCGCGTTTAGTCTGCGTGAATCCGCGCTGTTATTACAGAGAGGCTAGTTTCCTTTTCAACCTTTTTATCTCATCTTCGTTTTGCGAAAATTGAAAAGTCACTGTTTCGAATCTTTTTTGTTTTTGCCCTAAATCAATCCGATCTCTTTCGATATCCATTTTTATTTTTCTAATTTCCGCCTCCAGCATATTTTTCTCATTGACAAACTTGCGCTGATCAGAATCTAAAATTGAAAGTTGCATATTCAAAGCATTCAGTTGTCTTTTTTTATCCTCCTCACTTGGAGCATTATTTCCGTACATAAAATTAGGCTTAATATTTAAATCTTTTCTCTTTTTTTTCTTTTGATTTGATTTTATAATTTTTTTCAAAAATTTATAAAATCAAACCTCCCCCCAGCACTTCCTCTTTTTTATTATAAAACACCACCGACTGTCCCGCTGTCACCGCCCTTTGGGCGATATTAAATTTTATTTCGTATTTTTTATGCTTTATGCCTATCACCGCCCAAATCAAAGGACTTTGATATCTAATTCTCGCCAATATTTTGGCTGGCAATTTTGGTCTAGCCGAAATCCAACTTACCTCTTTTAGATTAGCAAATTTGGAGAATAAAAACAAATCCTCTTTTTTATTAGTTGCGGTAAGGCAATTTTTCTTCACATCTTTTTTTACCACATAATATGGCCCCGTTCCACCAATATTTATTCCTTTTCTCTGACCGAGAGTATAAAGCGGAAGTCCTAGGTGCTCACCAACAACTTCCCCGCTTGTATCAATTATTTTTCCTTTCTTCAATTTTATGTTTTTTGTCAAAAATTCTTCTACTGTTTTCCCCGCCAAAAAACAAATGTCTTGCGATTCTTTTTTTTCCGAAATCGGCAAGTCAAATTTTTTCGCCATCTTTTTCACCTCTTCTTTTTTATATTCTCCCAACGGAAAAATAATTCTAGCGAGTTGCTCTTGCTTCAATCGATACAAAAAATAACTTTGGTCTTTGTTTTTATCTTTCGCTTCCAAAAGTTTCAATATTCTTTTCCTTCCGCGTCTATCCGCGTTAAGTCCGCAACATTCCGCGATTCTGGCGTAGTGGCCAGTGGAGATGTAGTCAATTTTTAATTTGTCCGCCATTTCAAACAGAATCTTAAATTTTAAATTTTCATTACAAAAAATACACGGGTTAGGCGTTCGCCCAGCTTTATATTCTTGCAAAAAATATCCCACGACTTCTTTTTTGAATCTTTTTTGCGCATCAATTATCGTAAGCGGAATATCTAAAATCTTGACAATTCTTTTCACATCCGCCAGCGCTTTTTTATTTTCCTCTTCTCCGTTTGCTTTCCATAATTTCAAAAATATCCCCCTGACATCAAAACCCTGCTTTTTCAGCAGGGCCGTCGACACAGACGAATCCACTCCGCCTGACATTCCGATTAATACTTTTTTACTTTTTTTATCATTCACTTCAATTCGTTTTTGGATTAGTATCTTTTATTAAATCGAAACCACTGAAGAATTAAAATTTTTGAGAAATTTTTGTTTGACCTGCCTCGCCGGTAGGCGGGGAATCCTAATTTCCTCCAAAAATTTCCTTTGGTAGCCGTTGATTGAGGGAAATTTTTGGCAAGGAAATTCAGGGTTCGAGTTTCCTGCCTCGCCGGCAGGCGGGAAAATTTTAATTCTTCAGTGACTTAATATTATTATTTTCCATTCTTTTGGCAATGTCAAAAGCCGGAGAATTCTTAGCATCCTCGGCTACTTTTTTTCCTTCTGAAACAGTAAACCAAGAAAGCAAACAACTTAGCACAATCATTAGCAAGAAAGCTAGATGGCTGGAAACTTTTTGATTTAAATTTATTCTAGTCATTGTTGTTTTGAGTTTTTTTTATTAAATTTCTCACTTCTCCTAAATTTACTTCTTTTTTTCTCATGGTTTTGAATTTTTTCGGCTCGATATGCGACATTTGAGAAAGACTCATCGGCTTGTCTCTTGGTACAAATGCCACGGGCTCAAATTTTTCTTTTTCCGCTGACTTATCAGCCTTATTCGAATTTTCCCGTTGAGCGATATAAGTTTGTTTATCTTGATTTTCTTTTTGTTTTACCGCTCTCGCCCGCTGATATTCCTTGAGACATTCTTTGCAAAAAGTTGGTCGCTTAGGATCAGGTTTAAACGGCACTTGAATTTTTTCTTCACAACTACTGCAAATAGCATCATACATCACTTTTTCCTCCGGAGGTGTTGCGTTGCGAGCTGGTTCCTCTATGCTGTTTATATTTGCATTGCCAGATTTAACAGTTAAATCAGCGTTTTTCGGCATTGACATCATTCGATTATTATTTTGAGCGAGAGGTTTTATTTTTGGTTCGGAAATAATTACATTTTTTTCTTTTATTTTTGGCGCAATATTTTTTTCTCCCGAACTTTCTTTTTCAAATTCTTCAAAATCAAACATCCCGCTCCAGCGAGCGATTTTTTCCTCCACTTCTTTTCTGGCTTTTCCATAGCGTTCGCGTGAGACAGCAATTACTTTTTCTTCGTTGCCTTTCGTGTCAATCAAATCAACTGGCGGAAGCGAAGTAGCGCTGAAAGCATCGCCTGCAATGCCATCAATCATTAGTTTCAAATACATCTGATATTTTGCTAAATTCACAATATCATTCATCAAAAAAACTGGATCAAATTCTTTTTCCAAAGCTTCGGCATCTTCCGCCCCCACACGAAAAGACACAATCGTCCCAACATTGCCAAAAATCGCGTCTCGCACTGTCGTATTGCCGTCGAAAATTAACTGATTCACATATTGATGAGCTAAAATCAAAGCCAAGCGATATTTTCTCGCTTCAGACAAAATATTAGCAAAAGATTCGGTAGCAAAATTTTGAAATTCATCCACATACAAATAAAAATCTTTTCTTTCCTCTTCGGGAATTTCCACTCGACCCATCGCCGCCAATTGAATTTTAGTCACAATCATTCCCCCGAGTAGTCGCATCGCGTCTTCACCAATCCGCCCTTTGGAAAGGTTAACAATCAAAATTTTCTGATTGTCCATGATGTCTCGCATATCAATGGTGGATTTTGGCTGACCGACAATATGACGGATAACAAAAGATGATAAAAATTGTCCAACTTTATTTTGAATAGCCGCCACTGCTTCTTTTCTAAATTTATCCTCCCATTTGTCAAATTCATTAATCCAAAATGATTTCACTACGGGATCCTTTATTTTTGGATAAACTCTTTTTCGATAATCTTTGTCGCTCATCATTCGATTGACTCCCAGCATTGTCGAACCAGGATAATCTAAAAGAGCTAAAATAGTATTATTCAAAATATATTCCATTCTTGGACTCCACACATCCGGCCAGATTTTTTTGAAAACTCCCATCATTCCAGAAGCGACTAAATGTTTTTTATCCTCCTCAACTGATTCCAAAATATTAAAAGCAATGGGGAATTCTTTGTCCGCTGGATTGAAATAAACCACATCATTGATGCGATTGGCGGGAACAGCCCGAAGCATTTTTTCCGCCCCTTCGCCATGCGGATCAACATAACACATTCCATACCCCGCGCGGATATCTTGAATCGCCATATTCTCCAGCATATTGGATTTTCCCATCCCAGTTTTTCCAATCACATACATATGACGGCGACGGTCGTCTTTTTTTATTCCGAAATTTCTTTCTTGATTTCGAAAATTAGTTTTAGCAAAAAAATTGATCTCGGACATTTTTATAAAAATGGACGAGATCATCCTGAGCGAAGTTTTGATGTAATCATCAAAACGAGTCGAAGGATCCCGTACCAATAATTATTCTTACTCTATAGGAAGATTCATAGGCGCACTACCTAGCTTGCCAGCCGTTCTAGTTATCGAAGGCGATTTCACGCCCATATCTGGAAAATGAAATAGCGTTGCCAGTTCCTTGGTAGAAAAAACTATTTTCACGCCATCCATATTCCGGCTTTTGTATCTTCCGTAAATTTTTCTTTTTCTAAAATCCGCCCGAGGCTTGGTAAAAAATATTTTTCCATAAGTCTTTGAAACATCTTCCGGTTTCACACTATTATAATTTATATCATTAAACTGCTTAATCGCCCCAATCACTGCTCCTTTATAAACATTATCCCAATTTTCACGCTTAGCTAAATAAATATAGCGCATCTTCGTTTTGAAAAGATTTTTTCCTAAATTTTCTTCCGTCGCTTTCAAAACTTCTTTTTCTATGGGAGAAAGACGAAATTCTAGCGGAGCCAACTCTTCTTTTTTTTCTTTGGCAAATTCCACTGGACCAAAAATGCCACCAAAAATATTTTTTGCCACATCCACTAAATGCCCCGCCAGTCCCATTGGTTCAAGAATTTTTTCTCCTTTTAGTTTTTTTAGCACTTTTTTATACTCTTCCATTCCTTCCCCTTCTTTTATCGGCTCTAAAACATATTGAAGCCAGACAAACTGACCTGGGCCCAAAGTGCTAATAACTTCCGCCATAGATGAAAGCGGATCATTCATTTCTCCGGTTATCGTTTCTTCAAATTTATCATAAGTCTTGATCGGAATTGGATCCTTCGCCACAAATTCAAAATCTGTTCCCCAAAGATCCCATTTTTTGTTGGGTACAATTTTTGGAAAATTTTGGGTATAATCCGGCACTTGTAAAATTTCCGCGTCTGGATATTGGGCGTAAACTTGAGCCTCCACCATATTGCGGTGCTTTTTATGAGTGCGGATATAAAAATGCATTTTTCCAGCTTCGCCGAAAAACTCAAAACTGAAGCGGTCTTGTTCCCACGCTCCTTTCAAAAATTGATCAAAAGTATTATATGAAACGATAACAGCCGAAATTCCGGTAAAAATATTTTCCATCATTTTCGGCCCTTTTTCAATTTCTCGCGGAGGAATAACTTCCAAGACTATCCAGTTTTGATCCGCCCGCCAAGAATTGTCTGAAAAAGCTAAGGTAAAATCTACCCAGATAACACTAAAAATATACCAAAGCATTTTTGGCAATATTATCCACCAAGTATAATAAAAAACTTTTAAAAAAATACTAAGACCCGCATCCATAGAGATACATTTTTAAAAAAATATTATCATATTATAAATAAGCTCCAATTATTATTTTCTGCATTTTAAGTATACCCCATTATACAAAAAAAACAAGAGGGAAATAAACTTCTTACATTATATTTTCTTAAATTTACGAAAAAAAATAATTAAAAAAAGGGGAGTATTTTAAAAATATTCCCCTTTGCAACAATAAAGAGTTAAACTTTTTCCATTTGATCATAAAGATCCCAAATCATCCACTCAAGAATCATTTTCGAATGAACACAAAAACGCGAATCTAAACCCCAAATACTTCCAGTGAGTTCTTCGGCGTACATGGGACATCCTCCTCCGCAAATGCCCAAAGCTTCACAATCATAACATTTCTTAATACTTAAGGGTGTTCGATTGCTCCATTCTTTCATCGCTGGCATGATTAAAGGATTCGCTAACGGATTATACACATTTGCTTGAAAATACTTTCGTGAATTAAGATAATGATGGCAAACACCAACTTGTCCATCTGGTGCTATTGCAATTTGATTTCCTCCAGAAGCAGCGCAATCAAATGGCCATACTTGTCCGCTAGCAAAAGATTTGACTTTTCGCATCATTCTATCTTCGTATATTCCAAGTCTACGAAAAATTTTATAAGCTTCTATAATTTTTTGCGTAGCCTCATATTCATAATCGCCATGCAAAGAATAATTTCTATTCTTTAAAACAATATTGAAACCCAAATTCTTAACTTTAATTTTATTCAATAGCATGTCCAATGTACTATTGAAATTATTGATACTTTCAACACTCAATGTGCAAGAAACACCGATACCAATACCTAATTCTTCACAATTTCGTACCCCTTTCATAACATCAACAAAACTCGGCCCTCCATCAATATATTTTCGACATGCATTATGAATTTCCTCATTGCCATCGATAGAAATTGAAACAACAACATTGTTTTCTTTGAGTAGGGTGGCTACTTCTTTTGTTAACAGAGTTCCATTAGTTATAATCTGAACAGCAGTTGATGAGGGTAATTTTCCACTATTTTTCATTTTTTTCACATTCAAGAGAACAGCTTCCAGAACTCTCGTATTAAGAAGTGGTTCTCCCCCATAAAATATTATGGCTTTTTCTTGCTCAAATCTCTTTGGATCCGATTTACAACAACTAGAAAACAAATCAAGAGCCTTAAGAGCTGTTTCTGTGGACATGCGGGTACTAACATAATTCTGATTAAACTTGTGAATTATAGCACAATATTCACATCTTAAATTACATTGATCAGTCGAAATAATATACATTATGGAACTATATGGATTGCCTGTATAATTATTTCTAAACATCTTAATTATTTCCGATTCTCGCAATTCACTACTTACTAAAATTTTATTCTCTCTCAGTGCACCTATTAATTTTTCACAACCGGATATTGAGCTACCGAAAGACTTTATAAAATAATCCACATCGGATGATTTTTTAAAGTAATTCTCAATTAATAATGCAACTGCCTTGTTAACAAACACTGGTCGCATCTTAAGAGAATTATAAAATGCAACAATTTGATTTCTTGAAAATTTATACGTAAGTGAAGAAAGTCTATATTTCATAATGAGCTTCTCCTTGAATAAATTAAGCTAGGAACATTTTATGTCCCTAGCTCATTTGAGGTTTATAGTTTAATCACCAGTTAATTGAATTGGGTGGAACAAAAAGTCCATGGTCGCAAGATGCACAGGCACAAAAAAGGCAAGGACCAGGCGGAGTTGAACAAGTTGATCCACAACGTTCGGAAGATAAATTTTCAAGTGTATTTATGTTTCCAAAGATTTTATCGTAATCCTTATTCGCTGGAATAGCAAACAACTCAACTCTTACTCCCATAAGATTTTCCATTTCTATCACCTCCTTCCTTCTAATTTAATTGTTAAAGAATATATAACCAATTATCACATTACTACCTAAATTTTTTAATGAAATTTTATTTTATAGTATAGGTCTCGTTTTTTCTTTCAAAAATTTCAATATTATTCAAATTGATGCTAATAGTTGTTTTTTTCACTTTTCTAATTTTCAAAACCTCCTCAATTATTTCTTCTTTTTTCAAAGGTTTATTTTTTTCTTGTAAAATACTTTTTATCACTTCCTGAATTGTGCCTTCAAAATATCCCCACTCTTTGAGCGCATAAATTCCTCGACCGATCAACACAAATCTTTCGTCTTTGATCAATTCATTATGCACTGTTTGCGGATGAGCTTTTCTTTTGCTCAATTCAAATTTGTCAATCAGTTGGGCAATTTGGGTAAAGTGCAATGGCTGTTTATGTTCTTTCAAAACAAGATGCACTCTTTCTTTTGTTCCTTTTGGCGATACTTGCGCCCAATTTTTCATTCCCCATTTTCCAAATTTATTCTTTTTTATTCTAGCAGAAATTCCCAAAAAATTCAAGATTTTTTCTTTGGAAAAATTCGGAAAAATAGACAAGAGCAGTTTCAATATTTCCTCATCCGTAAAAAGCTTGTTCTCTTGGTTAATATTTTTTTCCGTTTCCGACAGAACGCTTTTGATTTCAGAAACTATATCTTCAGAAATTGTCCAGACTTTTTCAAAAAGTTCCTTTTCTTGAACTTCTTTGATTTTTTCCGAACAGAGAACAAAAAACTTTATCGCGTTAATTTCTTTCTCTCCATCCAAACCAAACTTTTTTGCGATCTCACTAACTGGAATTATACCATTGTTTTTATTTATTGTAAAAATTATTTTTTCCTCCGCCTTCAAAAAACTCTCACTGGCAACTTTAGCCGAGATATTTTTTAGCGCTTCAAAAATTATTTGGCGTACTCTTTCGCGGGTTATATTGTAGCGTTTGCCTATTTTGTCCAAAGTTTCTTCTTCTCGGTTCAAAAGTCCAAATCTTCTCTGAATAATTTCTTTAGAACGAGGATTTAATCCCGAAAGCAAGTTTTCCAACAAATCTAAAAACAGCGATTTTTTGCCGTTTTCATGAGTAATTTCTGAATTTTTTATCTTATTTTTAGTCATTCATTTAAATTTACTTGTAGATTTGAATATATTTACAAATTCGCATCGCGTATTGGTAGACTATTCTAGCACAGATTAAATATTTGTCAAGGCTTTGCCCTTTGTGCTACATTTAGAAAGAACTATGAAATATTTAAATGCTCTCAATAAAATTTCCGGTCTTGGAGCAAGAAAAATGCAAATTTTGCTGAATTTTTTTGAAACGGGAGAAAATATTTGGTCTTCCGATTTGGAAAATCTCAAAAAAAGCGGAGTTGGTGAAAAATTAGCCGAAAAAATATTTTTGGAAAAAACTGCCATTAATCCAGATGAGGAGTGGGAAAAATTATCCAAAGAAAATATTCAGCTTCTCACCCTTGGCAATCCTGATTATCCAAAACTGCTCAAAGAAATTCCCAATCCACCCTATCTTCTTTACACTAAAGGCTCTTTTGATTTTAATCTTTCCCCCGCTGTCGCAATTGTCGGTTCTCGAAGATACACCGCTTACGGTTCGCAAATTGCTCTTTCCCTAGCCAAAGCACTTGCCTCTTCTAATATAACCGTTGTAAGTGGTATGGCGCTGGGAATTGATTCTTTCGCCCACCGCGGAGCCTTGGAAAACTACGGAAAAACTGTAGCGGTCTTAGGCAATAGTTTGGATGATGAAAATATTTATCCGAGAAATAATTTTAATTTATCCCGTGAAATAATTTCTAGCGGAGCGCTGATAAGTGAATATCCGATTGAAACCAAGGCGGGAGTGCTCACTTTTCCCGCTCGAAATAGAATCATCGCGGGACTCACACTTGGCACCATCGTAATTGAAGCGGGAGAAAAAAGCGGTTCACTCATCACAGCCAATATGGCGCTGGAATATAATCGAGAAATTTTTTCCGTGCCAGGTTCAATTTTCTCCCCCCTATCTTTTGGTACCAACAATCTTATCAAAAACGGTGCCCGCGTTGTTACAGGCATAAAAGATATTTTAGAAGAATTGGATTTAGCTAAAGAGACTTCTGCCAAAGAAACTATTTCTAGAAATCCTGCTAATAAGGATGAAGAAATTCTACTCAAAATCCTTTCCACTGATCCGCTTCACATTGACAATATTGCGAAACTAGCTAAACTTCAAACATCAATGTGTTCCGGTACGCTCTCAATGATGGAAATAAAGGGCTGGGTAAAAAACATTGGCGGGCAGAACTATATAATCATATAACACATAACATGTAACATGAAACAATAAATAATTTGTTTCATGCTTCATGTTTCATGCTTCATGAAACTAGTCATCGTAGAATCTCCAACCAAAGCCAAAACTATTTCCAAATTTCTTGGCAAAGGTTTTATCGTAAAATCTTCTTTTGGCCATGTGCGCGATTTGCCCCAAAAAGAAATGGGCATTGATATTAAAAATAATTTTACTCCGGAATATATAATTCCTTCCAAAGCTCTGCCCAAAGTTGATGAACTTAAAAAAATCGCCCAGAAAGCGGAAAAAATAATTCTGGCTACTGACGAAGACCGCGAAGGAGAAGCCATTTCTTGGCATCTGCAAGAAGCCTTGAATCTTTCTGAAAAAAATATTGAGCGGATAGTTTTTCACGAAATAACCAAAACCGCTATTGAAAAAGCCCTCGACAATCCTCGCTCAATTGATTTGAATTTAGTTGATGCCCAGCAAGCCAGGAGAGTACTAGATCGTTTGGTTGGTTATGAACTTTCTCCCTTTCTTTGGAAAAAAATCAGACGCGGACTTTCCGCAGGACGGGTTCAATCCGTCGCCCTTCGCCTGATTGTTGAACGCGAAAAAGAAATCAAAGCTTTCAAACCGGAAGAATATTGGAACATAATAGCTAATCTAAAAAAACAAAAAACTGACAGCGCTTCCGTTTTTGAAGCCAAGGTTTCCAAGGAAAATGGAAAAGCTTTTGGAAAAATGGGGATAAAAAATCAAGCCCAAGCGGATAAAATAAAAGATTTTCTGGATAAAGCTGATTTTGAAATAGCTTCTATTTCCAAAAAAGAAATTCAAAAAAATCCTTTGCCCCCCTACACAACTTCCACTCTGCAACAAGACGCTAATAGCAAACTTGGCTACAGTGCCAAACAAACAATGAGTATTGCTCAAAAATTATATGAAGGAATCAATATCGGTTCCGCCGGCCATGTTGGACTCATTACCTATATGCGAACAGACAGTTTGAATCTCTCAATGGAATCACTGATTTCCGCCAGAAAAAAAATTGAAAAAAGTTTTGGAGAAAAATATTCTCTGGCCAGTCCGCGTTTTTTCAAAAATAAATCCAAAGGAGCGCAAGAAGCTCACGAAGCCATTCGCCCAACTTTTCCCGAGCATGACCCAGAATCAATCAAAGAATATTTAGATTCAAAACAATACCGGCTATATAAATTAATTTGGCAAAGAATGATCGCTTCACAAATGGCTAGCGCGATCCTAGACAGCGTCGCGGTGGATATTTCCGCTTTGCAAAAAAATTCTCCGGATATTTATACTTTGCGCGCCAATGGATCCACGATCAGATTTGATGGCTATTTGAAAATTTATGGCGACAAAATGCCAGTAAGCGAAAATATTTTGCCAGAGCTCGAGGAAAAAGAAAAAGCTGATCTAGTTGAAATTAAGCCAGAACAAAAGTTTACCACCCCGCCAGCACGCTATAGCGAAGCTGCCCTTATTAAAACAATGGAAGAATTTGGCATTGGCCGACCATCCACCTATGCTCCGACAATTTCTACTATCATCGACAGAAAATATGTAGACAAAGATGAAAACCGAAAACTCTTTCCACTAGAAATTGGTTTTGTTGTGAGTGATCTTTTGGTAGAACATTTTTCTCAAATTGTTGATTATAAATTTACCGCAAAAATGGAAGAGGATTTAGATGAAATTGCTGAAGGCAAAAAAGAGTGGGTGCCCGTGATCAAAGATTTTTATGTACCATTTCATAAAAATCTCAAAGAAAAAACTAAGGAAGTGACCAAGGAAAGTTTTCAAGAAAAACTGGGCACAAGTTGTCCAGAATGTGGCGGGGATTTGATTGTGAAATTTGGACGCTTTGGAAAATTCGTGGCTTGCTCAAATTATCCTAACTGTAAACATACTGAAAAAACTGAAGATGAAAAAAAGATTGAAGAAAAAATAGAAAAAGAAAACGGCAAAGAAGCTTGCGAACTTTGTGGCGCGCCAATGGCGATAAAAAGAGGTAAATTTGGAATGTTTTTAGGTTGTTCCAATTATCCTAATTGCAAAAATATCAAAAAAATTGAAAATAAAACTGGCATCAACTGTCCAAAGTGTACTGTGGGAGAAATCGTGGAAAGAAAATCCAAACGCGGAAGAATTTTTTATGGTTGCAACACTTATCCCAAATGCGATTTCGCTCTTTGGAACAAACCTACGGGAGAAAAATGCCCGCAGTGCCAAAGCCTGCTAGTTTTCGGCGCCAAAAACAAAATCCGCTGTTCTTCCAAAGAATGCAAATTTGAAAAAGAAAACCCCAGTTAAATGTAATATGATATATAAGTCTTATAAGACATATAAATTCCATGTTAACTATCGAGGATGTCCTAAAAAACACCAAGCTGAAATTGGATGCCAAAAGAGAGGCTTTGATTAGAAGCGCTTACCAAACTGCTTTGACTGCCCATGCCGGACAAAAAAGAAAATCGGGTGAAGATTATATCCAGCATTGCTTGGGTACCGCTTTGAATTTGGCAAAAATCGGAATGCGTTCAAAAACCATTTCCGCTGGACTTTTGCATGATGTGCCGGAAGACACCCAAATGACTCTTTCGGAAATAGAAGAAAAGTTTGGATCAGAAATCGCTAAATTGGTTGACGGCGTAACTAAGTTGGGAAAAATAAAATTGCGCGGAACTAAAGAAGAAAATTATTTGGAAAATCTTCGAAAAATGTTTTTAGCGATGGCGGAAGATATTCGAGTTGTGCTTATAAAGCTGGCTGACCGATTGTATAATATGGAAACACTAGAAAGTTTGCCGGAAGAAAAAAGAGCAAGAATTGCCAGAGAAACTTTGGATGTTTTCGCTCCAATTGCCAATCGACTGGGAATTGGAGACATTAAAGCTAAACTTGAAAATTTAGCTTTCAAACATTTGGATAGAAAAAATTATGACTATGTCCTTGAAATTTCTCAACAACAGCAACAACAAAGAAAAAAACATATCGAGATAATTATCAACACCCTAAGAAAAGAATTATCCAGCGAAAGAATCAGAGTTATTAATATTTTCGGTCGCACCAAACATCTTTACAGCCTCTTTCAGAAAATGAAAAAACATGATATGGACATAAATAAAATTTACGATTTATCCGGCATAAGAATTATCGTTCCGGAAGTTGTGAATTGCTATGAAACTTTGGGTATAGTCCATAAAAAATATCGCCCGCTAGTTGGACGCATCAAGGATTACATTTCTTTGCCCAAACCCAACGGCTATCAATCAATCCACACTACGATTTTTGGACCGGAAGGAAAATTTTTGGAAATTCAGATCCGCACTCAAAAAATGGATGACGAGGCAGAATTTGGAATTGCCTCTCATTGGTTCTATACGGAAAATAAAAAAAGTTTTAAAAACTTATTTTTCCCCAAAAAAATCGAGCCTCATAAAGAAGATATTTTATGGGTCAAGCAACTTCGCGAATGGCAAAACGAACTTGGAAAAAATGATGAAGAATTTATCGAAAGTCTCAAAATTGATTTTTTCAAAAATCATATTTTTGCTTTCACGCCTCTTGGTGATGTGATTGATCTGCCGGAAGAAGCCACGCCGATTGATTTTGCCTACAAAGTTCACAGTGAAATTGGTGATCGAGCAACCAGCGCCAAAGCCAACAATCAAATGGTTCCCTTAGATTACAAAGTTAAAAACGGCGATGTGATAGAAATTATCACTTCCAAAGATTACAAAAATCCCAGTCGCGATTGGCTTCGTTTTGTCAAAACTTCCATCGCCAAATCACACATCAAAAAGTTTATGAAAAAAGACGGAATGATTTAGAAAAATTTCTAATTCACCTAATTTCTAATTTCTAAAAAACGAGCGACCTCGTTTTTTATTTATTAAAAATCATTCTTGCTTTCTCAAGAAAGTGAAAATGTTATTAAGTCTATGCAAGTATTTAATTATGTAATTAAATACTTATCTTAATATGTATTAAAAACTCAAGCGTCGCGATTGCGAAACCAGATATAAATTACTAAAGCAAAAATCAGAAAAATTGAAACGGAAAGCACAAAAAATGGTTCTACTCCACTTAGTTTTTCTGTAAGCCACAAAAAATAAGCCGTCGCATACGGACTGATAAACTGCTTATAAAATTCAACCACCCCTTGAATAATTTTTTCTTGCATTTTATTATTTTATCTTCCCTAAAATATTATTCAGTTCTTCCTTAGAATAATATTCAATCACAATTTGTCCGCCACCGCCAGATTTTTTGATGCGGACTTTGGTGCCAAGAATGCCGATGAGTTCGTCTTCTAGACTTTTTATTTCCGGATCAATAGCAATATTTCTTTTGTGAGTTTTGACGGAAATTTCTTTGGTTTTATCTTCTGTTTGGCGAACAGTCAAGGCATTTTTGATTATGAGTTCATAAAAAGCTTTCTGCCTTTGCGGATTAGGAATCGCTAAAAGTAATTTGGCGTGTCCTTCAGTTAATTTTCCTTCGATCAAAGCTTTTTGAATTTCGATTGGTAAATTTAAAAGTCGCACTTTGTTGGCTACTGAACTTCGGCTTTTCCCAAGTTTTTTTGCCACTTCATCTTGCGTAAGTCCAAATTCATTGGTAAGTTTCAAGTATGACTTCGCTTCCTCAATCAAATTCAAATCTTGGCGTTGAACATTTTCCACAATTGCCAATTCTAATTTTTGTTGATCGTCCGTTTTTCGAATAATTACGGGAATATTTGAAAGTCCGGCAATTTTAGCCGCTTGGAAACGCCGTTCCCCAGCAATAATTTGATATTGCCCACCAGATTTACTCACCACAATTGGTTGAATTATTCCATGTTCTTTTATCGAATCAGCCAATTCAGACAATTTCGTTTCATCAAAAACTGTTCGTGGTTGATAGGGATTAGGAATAATTTTTGAAATTTCAATCTCGGAAATTCCATTTTTTTCTTCCAAAACATTCGCAATAGGTTTTCCCGAAGCGCCAAAATAATTAAAATCTTCCGCCGGTTTATCAATTTTTTTTGATTTCTGAGGAATGAGTGATGACAATCCTCGACCAAGTCCATAGTTCTGAGCCATAAATTTTATTTTAAAATATTTTAATTACCAAATTATTCGTATATTCGTAAAAGATTCGCCAGCCTCGACTCGCGGAAACGTTCGTCGACGCGAGGCGGGTAATTCGTAAAGCTTATACTGAAAAATCTTTTTTATTATTATTTTTATCTAATTCTATAATTTCTCTGGCTAAATTTTTGTAAGCTCTCGCACCCTTGGAAAGCGAATCAAAACTCAAAATTGATTTGCCAAATCCGGGGGCTTCTGCCAAACGAATTGAACGCGGGATAACACTCTCAAAAACATGTCCGGGGAAATGATCTTGCACTTCCTTAACTACTTGGCGTGCCAAGCGATTTCGTTTGTCATACATCGTAAGGAGTGCGCCCATAACCTTTAACTCTGGCTGAAGATTTTCTTTGATTAGATTAATGGTATTTAGAAGTTGGCTAAGTCCTTCCAAAGCAAAGTATTCTGTTTGCACTGGAATAATAATTTCATCACTGGCTACTAAACCATTAATTGTAAGTAGCCCCAAACTTGGCGGAGAATCAATTATTATATAATCATAGTTAGTTCTAACTTCCCGCAAAACATTATACAGTCGAAATTCCCGATTATCCAAATGCACCAGTTCAATCCCCGCTCCCGCCAAGTCTTGCGAGGCAGGAATCAAATCATGACCAAAATTTTCCGTACGCATAATTATTTTCGACGGATGTTCTCCAAGTATCATTGAATGGTAGAGGCTTTTTTCAATTTCTCTAACATTTAATCCTAACCCCGAAGAAGCATTACCTTGTGGATCAAGATCTACCAGTAAAACAAATTTACCTAGCTCCGCCAAATAGGTTGCTAGGTTGATGGCTGAAGTAGTTTTGCCCACTCCGCCCTTTTGGTTGACTAATGAAATAATTTTCGCCATAATGATTATATTATACTATTAGATTCAATTATTGACAAAACAAGCCCGAGTGGCGGAATGGCAGACGCAGTGGATTCAAAATCCACCGATGGCAACATCATGCGAGTTCGACTCTCGCCTTGGGCACAAATTTATTAAACAGAAAAAAACCGCTCTTTAGCGGTTTTATTGTTTTAGCTAGTAATATAAGCTATTTTTTGCCGATTATAACAATATTTTTTTTATTCAACACAAATTTTTTTTCTATTTTAAATCCAGATTTTTCAAAAATATTTTTCAATTCCTTCTTGCTAAAAATATGATGAAAGCGATCGAAGATTTCGCCTTGATTGTTTCTAAAGGGAATAATAATATCTTTTCTCCAAATGACTTTTAGGTTTAACCAATATTTCCAATATCGCCTTTGCCATAAATTCCAAACGCTAATTATCGCCGTTCCACCAGGCTTTGTCACGCGATATATTTCTTTAGCCATCTCCTCGGCATGTTTTTTGGGAAAATGATGAAACACTGAAATAGAAACTACTTGGTTGAAAAAATTGTCTGGAAATGGTAAGGTAGGAGAACTGGATATTTTTTGAAAATTAACCCTCTCTTTTGCATATTTTTCCTTGGCGATATCAATTAGTCTTTGCGAGATATCTACGCCAACATAGTCAATTTTTTTATCCTTCAACATTTCCAAAAAGCGTCCATTGCCACAACCAAAATCCAGCATCTTATCGCCCTGCTTAGTATAATACAAGATAAATTCAAAATCCTTCCAAAAATATTTCCGAGTATGCGAAAATTTCTCTGCCATCAAATCATAACCGTTTTCAATGTCTTTTAAAATTTTGTCCTCTGTATCCATATTTATAATATTAGATTGAATGATTAAAATTTTATAATTTTTTATTTAAATCCCCCATTGTCATCCTCGCGAATGCGGGGATCCAGTCTTAAATTATAAAGTTTTTACACTAGATTCCCGCCTACGCGGGAATGACAAAAAATAGATATGCTTAAATCCTATGACAATTTCATAAAACTAGCAACCCAAACCAAGATTTCAAATCCGGAGCTTTTTTTGAAACGCAAAAAAGAAATTTGTAAAATTTTGGGACTGCCTTTGCCAACCAATGCCGACATTCGCGAACTTTATGAAAAAATGATTCTCGAAAAAAAAATCAAACGAAATCTCAATTTAGAAAAAGCTCTTTTTAGCAAAAAAGTTCGTACCGATTCTGGCGTGGCAGTTGTCGCTGTTCTCACTAAAAGTTATCCCTGCCCGGGAAAATGTATCTATTGTCCCACCGAAAAAGAAATGCCTAAAAGTTATCTCTCAAATGAACCAGCGGTGATGCGAGCTATCTCGGCTAAATTTAATCCCTATATTCAAGTGCAAAGAAGGATCCGCGCGCTGGAACTCAACGGCCATAAAACTGACAAAATAGAAATTATCGTAATGGGTGGAACTTTTTCTTATCTACCAAAAGATTATCAAAATAAATTTATTTTGGAATGTTTTCGGGCTTGTAATGATTACCCTAAATCAAAAAGCAAGGAACAGGGAACAAGGAACAATATTAAAATAAAATTAGAAAATGAACAAAGTAAAAATGAGACGGCCAAGCATAGAATTGTTGGGCTGACACTGGAAACGCGACCGGATTATATCAATGCACAAGAATTGATCAATTTTAGAAATCTTGGATGCACCCGCGTGGAACTCGGGGTGCAAAGTATTTTTGATGATGTTTTGAAAAAAAATAAACGCGGACATGATGTCCAAAAAACTATCTCGGCTACAAAACTTCTCAAAGATTTTGGTTTCAAAATTAACTATCACATTATGCCAGGGCTACTTGGCTCCAGCGTCAAAAAAGATTTTCAAATGTTTCAAGAACTTTTTTCTAATGAAGTTTTTCAACCAGATATGCTCAAGATTTATCCAACCGTAATTATTCGTCAAAGCCCACTCTATCATATTTGGAAAGCTGGAAAATATAAAGCTCTCACCGACAAAAATTTTCAAGAATTTATCTTGCGCGTTAAAAATAAAATTATTCCGCCTTATGTTCGCATCTCTCGCCTCGTGCGCGATGTGCCGGAAAGTTCCATTCTCGCCGGACCAAAAATTTCCAATCTCCGTCAACTGATTGCCAAAAATTCCATTTGCCCTTGCATTCGCTGTCGCGAAGTGCGATCCGATTATAATCTCAAAGAAAAAATAATTTTGAATCGTATTGATTATCCAGCTAGCAATGGCCAAGAAATATTTTTGGAATACACTAATCAAGATAGATCGAAACTTTTCGCACTTTTGCGCCTACGAATAAATGGAGGTTCAACCTCCATAATGGAGGTTGAACCTCCAAGTGTTTTAAAAAATTCTGCTATAATAAGAGAAGTGCATACTTATGGAAAAATGAATCAGATCAATCAAAAAGATGCTCTCTCACCTCAACACATCGGTCTTGGAAAAAAACTAATCCTCGAGGCCGAAAAAATCGCCAAAAAAGAATTTGGTCTTGATAGGATTGCAGTAATTTCAGGCGTCGGCGTACGCGGATATTATCGAAAATTAGGATACAAATTAAAGGATAGTTATATGGTAAAAAAATTGTAAGAGATATTATAATATAAATATTGCCTCCATTGTCATCCTCTTGAATACGGGGATCCAGTCTCAAATCATTAAGTTTTTACACTAGATTCCCGCTTTCGCGGGAATGACAAATAGATTTAGATTTTAATTTTAATTATATGCCAAAAATAATCATCGCATCCGGTCCAGTGATCGTGGAAAATAATAAAATACTTTTAGACCAACATGGCGACACAACTTTCTGGAAATTTTGTGGTGGGAAAATTCAAGGAAATGAAAGCCTAGTTGAAACTGCAAAAAAAAGAGTCAAAGAAGAAATGGGAATTGAAATTGAAATCTTAAATGAAGAACCATTTCTAATGCACACAAAAAAAGAAACCCCCGAGGGGAATCTTGATGTTATTTTAGTTCACTTTTTAGCCAAGAGAATTGGCGAAATAATTCCGGGAGAAGACATTCGAAAATGGGATTGGTTAGATATCGAAAATCTTCCACAAGACCTTGCGCCAAATATCTTGCCAGCCCTAAAACATTTTGGATTTATGCCAAAATCCCCTCTTCGTCGAGTCCAATTTCTTTGAGAAGTTCTTCGCGGGTTCCGTGTTCGAGAAATTTATCGGGCAAGCCTAAATTCTTAATTGAAACTTTCAAATTTTCTTTGACCAAAAATTCGTTAACTGCGCTACCTGCTCCGCCGGCAATAACATTGTCCTCAATAGTGACAAAATATTTATGCGTCTGGGATAAATTTTTTAGCATCTCCTCATCGAGCGGTTTGACAAATCGCATATCCACCAAAGTCGCGTCCAATTCTTGGGTAGCTTTTTTGCAATTTTCTAAAAGCATTCCAAATGACAAAATCGCCACATTTTTTCCAGCTCGAATAATTTTCGCCTTTCCAATTTCCAAATTATTATATTTCTCTTGATTATATTTTCCGCTTCCGCCTCCTCGAGGATAACGCACCACCGCTGGCCCATTATGTTTATATCCAGCACTCAACATAGCAAAGCATTCATTTTCGCAAGATGGCGTCATGATGACTAAATTTGGAACTGCCCGAAGGAATGAAAGATCAAAACTTCCATTATGCGTAGCGCCGTCTGGTCCGACAATTCCAGCGCGATCAATTGCAAAAAGTACATCTAAATTTTCCAAAGCTATGTCATGAATAATTTGATCATATGCTCTTTGCAAAAAAGAAGAATAAATTGCCACTACCGGTCTCATTCCTTGCAAAGCAAGTCCAGCCGAAAAAGTTACTGCGTGTTGTTCAGCAATTCCTACATCAAAAAAACGCTCTGGAAATTTTTTGCGAAATTCAGCCAACCCCGAACCATCACCCATCGCCGGCGTGATCGCTCGAAGTCTCTCATCTTTTCTGGCTTTTTCACAAATCCAATCAGAAAAAACATCCGAAAAAGTTATTTTTTTAGCACTAGTTCCATTTTTTTTGCCAGTCGCTAAATCAAAAGGCGCAGTGGCATGCAAAGAAAGTTCATCTTTTTCCGCCTGCGCATATCCTTTGCCTTTTTTTGTCACCACATGTAAAAATCTCGGACCTTTTATTTTTTTTAAATTTTCCAAAACTTCAACTAGCGTTTTCACATCATGACCGTCAATCGGTCCGTAATATTCAAAACCTAATTGTTCAAAAAGTGTCGAGGGTACCAACATTCCTTTGGCTTGTTTTTCTGCTCTTCGCGCAAATCTTTGAATAACCGGAATTCGACCTAAAATTTTTCGTCCTTTATTGCGAAAGCGCACAAAAGATTGTGAAGAAATAAGTCGTGTTAAATATTTTTCCAATCCTCCCACATTGGGCGCAATTGACATTTTATTATCATTAAGCACGACTAGAATATCTGCCTTAATATCTCCCGCATGATTTAACGCTTCAAAAGCCATTCCTCCGGCCAAGGCCCCGTCTCCAATCACCGCCACGATTTGCGGGGCATTTTTTTTATTTTTATTAGCAATTGCCATCCCACAAGCACAGCTAATTGAGGTGCTGGTGTGACCAACGCTACACGCGTCATATTCGCTTTCGGTTTTTTTGGGAAATGGCGCCAGTCCTCCCTTTTTTCTAATTGTATGCAATTTTTCTTTTCGCCCCGTAAGTATTTTATGCGGATAAGCTTGATGACCAACATCCCAAATCAAAATATCTTTCGGAGTATCAAAAATATAATGCAAAGCCACGGTGAGCTCCACCACTCCAAGATTTGAACCAAAATGTCCACCCGATTGCGAGACACTTTCAATCAAAAAATTGCGGACTTCCTTGCAAAGTTCCGGCAATTTTTCTAGCGGAGTTTTTTTCAAATCCGCCGGAAAGTTAATATCATCTAATATTTTTTCAGTCTTTTTTTCTTCCATATTTTGCAATCTTTATTCTACGCCAAAAAAGGAAATTGGGCAATCCGACTTTTCAGACCCTAAGGGTCTGAAAAAGGATCTAGAAAATACTACCGTATACTAGAATACGGTAGTATGAAAAATTATTTTTTTCTTGCCAATTGTCCGCAAGCACCTTCAATGTCGGAACCAAGACTTCTTCTGATTGTGCAATTAATTTTATTTGCAAGTAGATAATTTCTAAACTTTACCATTTGCTCCGCACCGGAAGAAATAAAATTATTTTTTATTTCTTGTTTCTTGTTTATTGCTTGTCCGCCGAAGAGGCGGGATTCTTGTTCATTGTCCGTTGAATTATATCTTATCAAATTCACATGGAGCAGATGTGCTTTTTGAAAAGACTTAATGTAGTGAGCTAAGCTTTGCGCATTTTCAATATCATCATTGATTCCGGAAAACATAATATATTCCAAAAAAACTTTGCGATTAGATTTTTGAAAATATTTTTCCAACTCGATTTTCAGTTTTTCCAAATTTAAATTTTTGTTGGCTGGCATAAATTCGTCCCTATCTTTATCTTTAGAAAAATGCAATGACACGGCCAAATTTACTTGGGGAAAATCTTTAGTTAATTTTTCTATTCCACCAAGGATTCCCACCGTCGAAATTGAAATTGAACGCGAACCGAAACTCATGCCTTTTGGATCCGACAAAATTTTCAAACTTTCCAAAACTTCCTCCCAATTCAAAAACGGTTCCCCCATCCCCATATAAACGACATTATTCAATATGCCTCCTCTCCCTTTGGGAGAGCCCGCCTGCCGGCGAGGCAGGGATGTCGCGTACTCGCGACAGGAGAGGGAGTGGACTGAATCAGTTTTCAAATACCCCTTCCAAAACAAAACCTGATCCGAAATTTCTTCGGCGGTTAGATTTCTCTTAAAACCTGTTTGTCCCGTCGCGCAAAAAGCACAATTCATCGGACACCCCACTTGGCAAGAAATACAAACCGTCCAATCTTCCTGCCGAGGCGACATCAAAACTGTTTCAATTTTGTTGCCATCAAACAATTTCACAAGTGCCTTAGCTGAATTTCCATCCTTAGAAACCAAGACTTTTTCCACCTCAAAAGACAGAATTTCACTGCCAGTGGACATTCGATGTCCATAATGGACATCGAATGTCCTTTTTAAAATATCGCGCAAGTCTTTCGGAATCGTCGAAATTTCCAAAAAACTCGAAACACCATCCTGATACACGGCCTTTTTTATCTGCCCCAACCGAAATTTCGGTTGTTTCTGATCTTTTAAAATTTGTTCGATTTTTTCAATATTCATCTTAATAATACTTTCCTAACATTCGATGTTAGGATGAATTTTTAGCTTTAAATAAAGCCTATTTAAATTTTATTGATAAACTTTAAAGTTCTTTCCACACATCCTCTGGCACATAAATATCCTTCCCTTTCGGACTCACCCCCGGATAAATCCACGCGGAGATAATTCTGGTTTTAGCGAACATTAACTGATTGGTTAGTTTTTGTACTTTTGTAGTTTTGCCCGCCTGCCGGCGAGGCAGGTATAATTTTGTATTTTTGTAGGTTTGATACATTACCCAAACCTCCTTTTTCATTTTCTTTGAATCTTTTCTTTTCATTACCGCCGTAGTTTTCGGCGCAATGCCAGTTTCAATTCGGTCAGGTCGTCGGATAACACTCTTGACTGCCGTCGGACTCAAGCCATATTGAAGAAGTTTATATTTCGAATGATTCGTCCAAAAAAATTCTCGCGTGTTTTTGATAGTGCTGATATCCATAAATTTTGTCATTGCGAGCCCCGCTGTGAGCGGGATAAACTCCGCGAAGCAATCTCGAAATATTCAGTGCAATTTTACTAACAATTAGATTGCCACGGTCGCTACGCTCCCTCGCAATGACAGAGAGCTACTCAACCGTCACACTCTTTGCTAAATTTCTCGGTTTATCCACATCATAACCTTTGGCCACACCGAAATAATAGGCAAAAAGTTGGAGTGGAATAACAGAAACAAAGGGCGTGAGCATTTCCAAGGTTTTTGGAATATAAATTACATCATCGGCAATGCGCGCGATTTCTTTGTCACCCACTGTGGCAATGGCAATTATTTTCCCGCCCCGCGCTTTGATCTCTTGCATCCCGGAAATATTTTTTTCATAAACACTGTCTTTTGGGCAAATGAAAATTGAAGGAAAGTTTTCGTCAATAAGGGCAATTGGTCCATGCTTCATTTCTCCTGTTGCATAGCCTTCCGCGTGCACATAGGAAATTTCTTTTATTTTTAGCGCTCCTTCAAGTGCAATGGGAAAATTATATTTTCTGCCAAGGTATAAAAAATCTTTAGCACTCGAATATTTTTTGGCAATCTTTTGAATTTCTTTGGATTTTTTCAAAATGCCTTCAATAAGTTTTGGAATTTTTTTAAGTTCCTGCGCAATTCTCTTGCTCATTACATTTGACATTGATCGTTGTCGCCCCAGCATCAAAGTCCACAGCGCCAAAACTACAAGCTGTGTAGTGAAAGCCTTGGTCGAAGCCACTCCAATTTCAGGGCCAGATAGCGTGTGTGTTCCTGCATCAGTTTCGCGGGCAATCGTCGAGCCAACCACATTCACAATTCCCAAAGTCAGCGCTCCTTTATTTTTCGCTTCGCGAATCGCCGCTAATGTATCCGCAGTTTCACCTGATTGAGAAATGGCTACCACTGCCGTCGAAGAATCCAAAATTGGCTTTCGATAACGAAACTCACTAGCATATTCCACTTCCGTTGGAATACCAGCGTATTCTTCCAGCATATATTCCCCAACTAATCCGGAATAATAGGAAGTGCCACAAGCCACGATGACAATTTTTTTTATTTTCCGCAGTCTTTTTTCCACCATACGAAGACCGCCTAGCATCGGCACACTTTCTTCTAACAAAAATCTCTCCACTCTTCCGCGTAGTCCATTTCCGATTACTTCCGGTTGTTGGAAAATTTCTTTAAGCATAAAATGTGAAAAGCCACCTTTTTTTGATTCTTCTACTGTCCAATTTAATTTTGATATTTTCTTACTTATAATTTTATTTTTAATATTACTAATCTCAAAGTCATCCGCAGTTATCTCCGCTAATTCATTATCTCCCAAATAAATTACTTTGTCCGTATGACGAACAACAGCGCTGGCATCTGATGCCACGATAAATTCATCCTTGCCGATCCCAAGAATTAGTGGCGAACCGTTTCTCGCAATGATTATTTTATCCGGTTCATTTTTATTTATAATTGCCAAACCATATGTTCCACGAACAAGTTTCAAAGCTTCCAAAACTGATTTTTTAAAATTTAATGTCTTATTAAAATCTTCAATCAAATGCGCCAAGACCTCCGAATCAGTTTCGCTTAGAAATTTATGCTTTTTCTTAATTAATATATTTTTTAGTTCCTGATAATTTTCAATGATGCCATTATGCACTAGAAAGATATTCCCCTCGCAATCTCCATGCGGATGAGAATTTTTGTCGCTTGGTTTGCCATGCGTCGCCCAACGCGTGTGCGCAATACCAATTTTTCCAGAAAAATCACGCTCCCCAATTTTATTTTGCAACTCCACTACTTTTCCCACTGCTTTCAAAGTAATTATTTTTTCCTTTTGAATAACCGAAATTCCCGCGCTATCATAACCACGATATTCCAATTGCCTAAGTCCTTCCAAAAGAATTGGCACCGCTTTTTGTTTTCCGATATAAGCAATTATTCCACACATAAATTTTTCTTAATAATTTTTAAAACTTTTCCTAAATTAACTGCCTTGTAATCAGAATTACCCTTGCCTAAATATTTATGCCTTCCTTCTTTCCTCCCTAACAATATTGTTATAATTTGGGGATTTTTTTTCTTCATATCTTCAATACTTTCCAGTCGGTCGTCAATAAAATAAATAGTTTCGTTTTTCTCAATTTTTTTTTCCTTAATCAATTCTCTAATCACATTTGATTTTAAACCGCTGGTTGAAATTGACTTTTCAAAATATTTATTCATTCCTGAATTTTTAATTTTTTTTTCCTGGAATCCTATTTTCGGAAAAGAAATTATATATAAATCTTTTTTGGAATATTTGCTAACAAATTCATAAGCGTCTTTAAAAATATATTTCCTGGTGTTTTTTATAAAATTATCTATATCTTTTTCTATTTTTCTGGCATTGATTGGAAAATTTTTGCCAATTTCCCTTACATGCATTATCGAATTATATTTTTTGAAACTTTTATTTTTGTTAACTGGATAATTATAATAATACTTATCATAAATTTTTTCACTGATTCCGTAAGATTTAAAAATTTTTTTGTAATCAATGACAAATTTTCTGGTATTAAATAACACATCATCAAAATCAACAAATATTTTCATATAATTTTCATTAAAGTTTTCGCCAGTTTCTCACTGTCATGGCGGATATAGGAACGAGTTTTTGAAATTTTATCCGCTTTATCAAATTTAACTTTTTGCTGGCTTAGTAAATCAGCTTCAATAATTTTATATTTTTTATACTTTTTATTTTTCTTATTCCATTTAATTAGAAGTTCTTTTTTGCTCTCATATTTTTTAACTAACTTGGCATCGGGTTTCCCAATGTTAAAGGTTACATAATCTATCCGAGTAGAGCCAATATTTTTATTCATCGAATCGACATAATCATCCAAAGTAAATTTTTCCGTATGCCCTTTTTTATTCACCAGATTGCAGTTATAGACCACTTTGGCTTTGGATTTTCTGATTGCTTCGGCAATTCCGGAAACTAAAAAATTCGGTAGCACGCTACAATAATGATTACCCGGACCAATTATAATCAAATCGGCTTTTCTAATTTTTTCTAAAGCTTTTTTATTGGCTTTGGCTTTGGGATTAAGATAAATTTTTTTTATGCCAATTTTTTCTATTTCAAAATTATGATTTATTTCATTTTCGCCTTTGAGTTTTTTTCCATTTTTAAGTTTAATATAAAGATTAGCATCATTTTCCGTTACAGGAATAACTTCCCCCTTGACATTTAAAATTTTTTCTGCTTCCGCTATCCCCTTTGAAAAACTACCAGTTATTTTTTCTAATGCCGAAAGAAATAAATTTCCAAAACTATGTCCTTTGAGTCCTCCTTTTTCAAAACGATAACTCATAAGAGTTCGAAGAATTTCTGAAGAATCAGAAAGCGCCACTAGACATTGTCTAACATCACCGGGAGGCAAAACTCCCAATTCATCGCGAAGCACGCCAGTCGATCCGCCATCATCGGCCATGGAAACAATGGCCGAAAGATTGATCGGATATTTTTTAAGGCCACTCAAAAGCATAAAGCTTCCCGTCCCTCCGCCAATTGTAACAACATTCTTTTGAATCATACTAATATCAATTTTAATTTTCTCATTCGTACATTCGTATAAATTCGTAATTCGTAAGGACTACACAAATTTATGCAAAACGCTTTCCGCTTTTTTGAGATCTTCCGGATTACCAATCGGATGCCAAAACTTGGCTTTTTCCACTTTGATTTTATGATCCACTGCCATTTTTGCCATAGTTTGAGGCAAACCAAATTCCCCTTTTCCAACAGAAACAAGCTCATATTCAAAAAAATTCATATTCAGCATATAAACTCCGGCATTGGCTAAAGCTTTTTTCATATTCTTTGGTTTTTCAATCACATCCACCATATGTTTTTTTTGATTCATTTTTATCACTCCAAAACTGCTTGGATCATCCACTTCATAACCCAAAATTGCCAAGTCATGTTTCAACAAATTGTTTAAATCTTTTTTATGATACAAATCATCTCCCATCATCACTAAAAATTTATCTTTCAAAATACTTTTCGCCAAATGAAGCGCTCCGCCAGTACCATTCAGATTAGTTTGAAAAACATAAATAATTCGGCGTCCACCAAAATATCTTTTGAAATAACTTATTATATCCGTACTGCGATATCCCACGATAAAAATAATTTCTTTGATTTTTTTCGGCAATGCATTGAGTTTGTGCTCTAAAATCGGCTTACCCTTAATCTTTAACATCGGCTTGGTAGTAACCGTTGTCAAATTTCCCATCCTTTTCCCCCGACCCGCTGCGAGTATAACTGCTTGCATAAAATTGAGTTTATAAAGTTGCAAGTTATAAAGTAAAAAGTTATCTTCCTAAGTTCTTTATGAACTTTACAAACTTTTAACTTTACAAACTTATGACTATATTAATTAATCTCCCTTTCACAAATATATTTTTTCTAATTTCCTTTTCTGCAATATGATTTTTAACTTTTTCTCGCTCAAGCGCAATTTTTTTCGCTTCGTCTTCTGAAATATCCGCACTCACAATTATCTTATCGCGCACCTTTCCATTGATTTGAATAATGAGTTCTATTTCTTCATCCTTGATCATTTCCAAATCATACGCAGGCCAAGCTTCCTGGAAAATACTTTTTTTATTTCCAAGATTACGCCACAATTCTTCGGCTAGATGTGGAGCGAAAGGAGACAAAAGAGTAATTAGTAATTGGTAATTAGTAATTGATAATTCTGATTGTTTTTCCATTTCGTTTGCAAGTATCATAAGCGCGCTGATTGCCGTATTAAAACGAAAATTTTCTATGTCTTCGCCAACTTTTTTAATAGTCTTATGAATTAGATTATTTAATTTATTATTCACTATTTCTTGCTCGCTTATTTTCTCTTGAATTTTCCAGACTTTTTCCAAAAATCTTTTTGTTCCGACCACCCCTTTCGTACTCCAAGCAATGCTTTGAGTAAATGGTCCCATGAACATTTCATAAACTCTTATGGCATCTGCACCAAATTGAGAAATAATATCATCTGGATTAACAACATTGCCCCAACGCTTACTCATTTTCTTTCCATCTTCGGCCAAAATTAAACCAACATGAACAAGTCTTTTAAAAGGCTCCTTGGTTGAAACAGCTCCGATATCAAACAAAAATTTATGCCAAAAACGAGCATACAAAAGATGTCGAGTAGCATGCTCTGCTCCACCTACATATAAATCCACCGGCATCCATTTTTTTTCTAAATCTTTGTCCACCAAAGCAAAACTATTTTTTGGATCAATATAGCGAAGATAATACCAGCTTGATCCAGCCCATTGAGGCATAGTGTTGGTTTCTCTTTTTCCTTTTCCGCCACATTTAGGACAAGTTGTGTTTACCCAATCAGTAATTGAAGCCAGTGGACTTTCTCCAGTTCCTGTTGGTTCATAGTTTTCAACTTCAGGCAAAATTACCGGTAATTGATTTTCTGGGACTGCCACCGCTCCGCATTTTTCACAATGAATAATTGGAATTGGTTCTCCCCAATAACGTTGCCTTGAAAAAACCCAATCGCGCATTTTATAATTTACTTTTTTCTGACCTAACTTATTTTTTTCAAGCCATGCTGTCATTTTTTTGCGAGCTTCTTGAGAAGTTAAACCAAAATAATTTTTTGAATTATCCCACAATACACCATCCTCTGTAAATACTCTATTTCCTTTCCAGATATCTAAAATTGATTTATCAGATTTTTCTTTAAATTTTTTAAATTTCTCTTCGATATCATTAATCATTAATCCTGAATCTATTTTTTCAGGGAAAATTACTCCCTTTATTGGCAAATTATATTTCTTGGCAAATTCAAAATCGCGTTCATCATGTGCCGGCACGGCCATCACGGCACCAGTGCCATATCCGCCAATTACATAGTCCGCCACAAATAATGACAATTCTTCTTGATTAAAAGGATTGATAATTTTTACACCCTTAATTTCCACTCCAGTTTTTTCCTTTTGCAATTCGGTTCTTTCTAATGCTGTTTTTTTATTTGCTCTTAAAATATATTCTTCAATTTCTGGATAATTTTCTATTTTATCTTTTATTTTTTCAATGATTTTATGTTCCGGAGCTACCACAACATAGGTCATTCCAAAAACAGTATCAATTCTCGTAGTATAAACTTCTATTTCTTCATTTGTCCCAGAAATTTTCAACTCAAATTGCACACCTTCGCTTCGTCCAATCCAATTTCTTTGTTGCTCCACAATCATATCCTCCCAGTCTAAATCCTCACTATCTAGATCATATAAAAGCCTATCAGCATAATCCGTCATTTTCAAAACCCATTGACGCATTGGTTTTTGCTCAATTTCACTCCCACATCTTTCACATTTTCCATCCTCCAAATCTTCGTTAGATAAACCAGTTTTGCAACTTGGGCACCAATTTATTGGTTCATTAGATTCATATGCTAATCCCTTTTCAAATAATTTCGTGAAAATCCATTGTGTCCACTTATAAAATCCTGGATCAGTAGTATTTATTTCCCTATCCCAATCATAAGTAAAGCCAAACTTTTCTAACTGTTTTTTAAAAATAGCTACACTTTTAGCTGTAAATATATTCGGATTAGTTTTATTCTTTATAGCAAAATTTTCAGCCGGAAGCCCAAAAGCATCCCAACCCATCGGATGAATCACGCTATACCCTTGAAGTATTTTATACCGCGAAAAAGTATCAGTAGCGATATAGCCCTTAGGATGACCCACATGAAGCCCCGCGCCAGAAGGATATGGGAACATATCCAAAGCATAAAACCTCTTTTTTCGGCCATAATCCTTATAGGTTCCATTTTTATCCCAATATTTCTGCCATTTAGCCTCGATTTTTTTAGGTTCGTATTTATCCATAAAACAAGTTTTTTAATACTTTCCTATTCTATCTCATTTTTCCATTTATTTCAAGAAAAAAACGGCCTTCCTAAACATTGCCGATTTTTTCAAATTTTGTATTTATGAAATTTTCAAGATATTCATTCATATCCCAATTCTCCCCCTCCACATGATCCTTTGGTACTTCTGAAAAAAGTTGCGTCGCGAGATTTAAAAAAATCATCTAATCTTTGCCAATAAATAAGCGTCTATATATTTATTTCCTTTTTTCGCTTCTTTCTTCAAAATTCCTTCCAGTTTATACCCAGCTTTTTCTAAAACTTTTTTTGATGGTTCGTTAAATAAAAATACATATCCATAAATTCGATGTAATTTTAACTTTTCAAATCCATATTTCGTAATCAATTTTACCGCTTCAGTCATTATGCCTTGTCCCCAAAACTTTCTTCCCAACCAATAACCTATTACAGCTTTATGCTCTTTTTGAATGTGATGCAAAGAAATTGCTCCTGAAAATTCTCCCTCAATTTCAATTACAAAAACAAGATTTTCCTTATCTTTGTTTTTTTGCCATTCTAAATTTTTTGCCACCCATTCTTTTGCCAATTTCAAAGAATATGGATATCGAATTTCAAGAGTATTTCTAGCGATTATTTTATCATTAATATGTCTAACGATTAATTCTTCATCGCCTTTTTTAAATGGTCGCAAAATAAATTTTTTAGATTTGATAATTGGCATATTTTTTCATAAACCCTTAAAACTATTCGGTATTATTTTTTGCATTTTTCTAGGTTTTTATTCTTCGCAATATCACAAAATAAACATTTCATAAAAGAAAACTATTTTATTTTCCCCAAAACAAATTCTTTTATTTTTTTTGTAGCTTCATAAGCTTCTTCGGCCATATCCCAAGAAAATCCCTCGGGAAAATCTCCCGGGTATCTTACTCCAATATAATAAGGATTGAGCGTAATAAAATATTCTTTGCAATCAATAATTTGTTTATCAAAAACTGATATCAAATTTCCCAATTTGGTCAGATCATGAATTTTGGGATAATCGCCACTATAAAACAAAAGCAATGCTTTTAAATTTTTCTCCGCCATTTGTTGTGAGATAAAACAAACTAAAGAAGGTGAAACATCTCTATCCTCAAGAAGAGCAATAATATTATTTTCATCCTCTTGAGAATGTTCCAGCCATTCATTGATTATTTGTTTTTGGTTATCATTAATATTCATATAAAACTTTTCCTGAATTGATTATTTTTAGAATAAAAGGATCGCCTAATGTTTTTCTTTTTTCCAATTGCTCTGGTTTATATACTAAAATGTCAACCGGAATATCTCTATCACAAAGAATTCTATCCACTTCTCTCATCATCTCTATTTGCGATTTATTCTCGTCCTTAATGATAAATAAATCAGCATCGCTATTTTTATTAGGTTTTCCCCAAGCCCAAGAACCAAAAAGAATTATCTTTTTTGGTTTATATGCTTTGGCGATTTTATCAGCTATTTCCTGAATTTTTTCCTTAGTTATTAAGCTTTCCATGATGAAATATTAGCATATTTTAGATAATTTGTAAAATGTAGGATAGCTCTAATCCTCCCTCTATCCATAATAAAAATTCTCAATTATTTTCGCCCACTAGCTTCTAAAATTTTATGCCAATGCTTGTGTCCCTTGTCATAATGATCAAAAATTTTCATTTCAATATTTTTGAATCCTTTTTTTTCTAATAATTCTTGCAAAAAATCTTTGGTCATCCCGCTTGCGATAACTGGGTCGTTTTTTTCGAAAGTATGAATGAAAAACCAGCCATCATTTTTTAGATTATCATAAATTGTTTTTGCAAATATTTTTTTGTTTTTTATCCTTTGCAAAACATAATTTGAATAAACTAAATCGAAAGGCTTGTTTTTTGAAATATAAGGTTTTTCCAAATCAATTCCCATTTCCAAATCCACCCCTTCACATTCCCAGCCTAATTTTTCCAAATTTTTTACATCACAAAAATCACCCGCGCCAAGATCCAATGCCTTACTAGATTTTCTAAATTTTGTATTTATGAAATTTTCAAGATATTCACTCATATTCTAATCCCCCCCCTGCTCTTTCGGCACTTCCAAAAAGAAAGTTGAGCCGAGGTTGGCGCCGGCGGACTCTATATTGAATATTCCAAAAGTTTCTTTTTTATTTTTTCATCACTCACTTCAAACCCCTTGGAAAAGATAACTTTTTCCGAATAATCAATATCTTCAAAATATGCCAATTGAATACGAAAGTTTTTTTCATCAAATTCCAAACCAAAAATTTCCTTAGCTTTTTCAATTATTGGATCAATCGAACCTAGTTTTTCCGCGATAAAATACAAATCCACATAATCTTTCCATTTAGCTCGCCTTCCGAGTGCATAAGCTTTCATAGCGGAAAGCGTTTCTATGTCCGGCATAAATATTATGCCGTTTAAATCTTGAGAAAATTTTAGAGGATATGGATAATTGAAAAAAGTAAATTTTATCCCATCCACTATCAAAGTATATTCGTCTTGGTTGTCAACAAGAACTGCCTCTATTTTTCCAAATTCTAAAATCTTTTTTCTTATGATTAGTGTTTTAATTTCTTTTAGAGAGGCTAAATCAAAATCAATTGATTGGCGATGACCAATTTGAAGTGCAATTGCTGTTCCGCCAACTAAACCAAAATCACTTGAAAAGTTTCTAAGAAACCCTAAAAATTTAGCTTGTTTTTCTGACAAAATTTCACTGTGCATATTTTTTGAAATAAAGTTCAAAATAGTTTTTTATCTCCGGACGATAATTGTTTCTTTTTTCTGCAGTTCTTTTTTTGAAAATTTCAGCTGTCTTTTTCATGCCCAATATTTCAATTAGCTCTTGCGTGTCTTGCCAATTTCCCAAATTCAAAACCGCCTCTACGATTGCTTCTTCGGAGAGGCTCTCGAAATCCTGAATATACCAGAATAAATGGGGTCTTTTTTTAGCAAAATCTCTTATTTCCATGCTTAAATTATAGCACAAAAGATCCCAAAAATCAAACTAATTTTCCTCCACATGCTCTTTCGGAATTTCCAGAAAGAAAGCTACTGTTCTAATATTTCAAATTAAGTTTGATTATTTCTGCCCACTAGCTTCTAAAATTTTATGCCAGTGCTTGTGTCCCTTGTCATAATGATCAAAAATTCTAATTTCAATATTTCGAAATCCTTGTTTTTCTAATAATTCTTGCAAGAATTCTTGGGACATTCCAGTTGCGATAACCGAATCGTTTTTTTCAAAAGTATGAATGAAAAAACAACCGTCATCTTTTAAATTCTCATAAACTGTTCTTGCGAACACATTTTTATTTTTTATCCTTTGCAAAACATAATTTGAATAAACTAAATCAAAAGGCTTGTTTTTTGAAACATAAGGTTTTTCCAAATCAATTCCCATTTCCAAATCCACTCCTTCGCATTTCCAACCTAATTTTTCCAATTGTTTTACATCACAAAAATCACCCGCGCCAAGATCCAAAGCCTTGATAGGTTTTTCAAATTTTGTATTTATGAAATTTTCAAGATATTCATTCAAAAAATTATAGATTTTTAAAACTATCCGAAAGTATCTTTTGCATTTTTTTGAGTTCTTTTTCTGAAGCTCTTTTCGCTCTCTCGGGATTCAAATCATTACCTTTATGCATAGGAACAAGATGAATATGCGTATGAGAAACACCAAAACCTTCTCTAAATTTGGCAAATAATTCTTCTTTCGCCATTTGTTATATTTTAGCATTTAGATAAAAAAGGCGGTTTCTTTTTAGGGAAACCGCTGTGGTTATTTCGTTCTACATCTTCTCCGGAACCTTGATACTCAGCAGGGACAAGCCCTTCTTAATTACCAATGCTACACCCTCACACAAAGCCACTCTTGATTCACGAAGTTTTGTATCCTCAGTTCTGAGAAGTGACACCTCATTATAGAAACTATTGAAAAGTAGAGCCAGTTCCTCCAGATACACACATAGTTGGTGAGGAGAATCAGATTGTTGAGATCTTAATATAGTCTCAGGAAACATCATTAATTTCTTCGCAAGACCAAATTCACTCTTACTCTCAAAAAAAATTTCACCCTTTTCCAATGTGCTCAAATCAATTTCACCATAAGTCTCAGTCAACTTTCTGAGAATTGAATTAATTCGAACATATGAGTACTGGAGATAAACCGCGCTTCCACCTTCCAAATCAAGCATTTTGTCCCAGTCAAAAGATATATTCTTAACTCTTGATTGACGCAAATCATTGTAAATGATTGCTCCGATGCCGACTATTTCAGCCACCTTGTCCAACTCCTGTGGATCTGCGTCTGAATTTTTCTTGAGAAGTATCTCCTTTGATTTCTCTACTGACTGAGAAAGTAAATCCTCCAACTCAATAAGCGTCCCCTTTCTGGTTGACATCTTTTTTCCATCACGCAAAACCATACCGAATCCAATATGTTTTGTTTCCACCTCATCTGGCAGATATTCGGCACGTTTACCAAGTGCGAACAGTTGCTTGAAATTCAGATCCTGTTCGTTTCCGACTACATACAATATAGCATTTGGTTTGAAAGTGTTGACCCTGAACTGAAGAGTAGCCAAATCCCTTGATAAATACAAACTCGATCCGTCCTGTTTTCTCAAAAGAAATGAAGGGATTTCTCCCATTTGATCCACAACAACAGCTTCAGATGCCTCATCTTTTCTGCACAAACCACTTGCCATGCATTCATCCACCAATTTATCTGTTTGCTCAGTAAAATAACTCTCACCGATATTGGTGTCAAATTCGATTCCCAGTTGTCTATAGACACGCTCGAAGTCCTTAAGACTCAAGTCCCTGAAGCGCTTCCAAAGAGCTACCAACTCCGGATCCTTTTTCTCAAGCCGTGTAAAAAGCTCACGAGCATTATCCTTGACCTCTGGATGCTCTTCAGAAAACGCATGGAATTTAATATAGAGATTTTTAAGTTCTCTGATTGGATTCTCCTCTATCTTCTTCTCATCACCCCATTCTTTATAAGCATAAATGAGAGAACCAAATTGCGTACCCCAGTCGCCAAGATGGTTATCCTTGATGACACTGTAGCCAGTTTCATGGTAAAGATTTACAAGAGCTTGCCCAATAATTGTAGATCTTAAGTGACCGACTCCGATAGGCTTTGCTATGTTCGGAGCCGAATAATCAATGACTGCCACTTTGCCAGCATTGATATCACTTTCGCCATAGCGCTCTCCGAGCTCAAGAACTTTTGCAAGAATATCGCGGTAAAGCGTCTCCTTTTGTGTCTCCACATTCACAAAAGCTCCTGCGACAGAAGCATCCTTGATCAGCTCCAATTCACGCTCGTTTATTCTATCAGCAATTTTCTTTGCTAGCACATTCGGTTTTTCCCCTAACTTTTTTGCTAAATCAAAAACCTCCAACGCAAAATCGCCGGATATGTGAGCTGGTGGAACTGATAGTCCTACCGCCCCAACATCTTGGACATCGATGGACTCTTTTACAACTTCGATTACCTCCGCCTTTAGTTCTTCTGACGGATAGCTGTCAAAGTCGACGAGTTTGCGATTGTCCTTTTCCTCGCTGATTTTTTTCTGAACCGCACTTACGGATTCAGCCACTTCCAGTTTGTACTTCTCAAACTCGTCCTGGTTTTTTTCCTTCATTTCCATATTATTTCCTTTATTGTGTAAAGTATAAAATATTGATTAACTATATAGCAAAATCTGCCATAAGTCAAAAAATTGAGCCTGTTCTTTTTAAGTAATGCGTGTTAAAATTTTGACAGATTGCTGAGAATAAGTACTATGAAGATATACCCTATTTTATGCCACACTGCAAAAAAAATTGTATAAGTTTATTTTTGACTAACCAATGCAACCTATCTTGCCGTTATTGCTACTGCGAAAAAGCCAACAATAGACAAACGATAAACACTAATTTTGCAAAAGCCGGGATAGATGATTTTTTCAATAATTTTGGGCACGTTTATCTGCGTTTATTTGGAGATGGAGAACCTACTCTCGAATTTAAAAAAATTAAAGAGCTCATCCTTTACGCTCGAAAAAAAGATAGAAAAGCCGTAATCGAACTTCAGACTAATGGATTCTTTCCTAAAAAAATACCAGAATATATCATTAAAAATATACAGATCGTCTGGATATCATGTGATGGTCCAAGTGATATACAAAACTATTATAGGCCGACGAAAATAAATACTGGTTCTAGCGATACCGTGGAAAAGAATATAAAATATCTTTCAAAGAAAGTAGACAAACTTGGAATTAGGATAACCATTGGGGCAAGGAATGTTAAAAGACAAAAAGAACTTGTTGATCATTTTAATAATCTAGGAGTAAAATACATTTATACAGATCTCTTGTTCAAACCCGTCAAAAGTAATCTTGGAATTGAAAAAACTAGTCCATTAGAATATGCCAAACAATTTATTGAAGCCAAAAAATACGCCGAGAGCCTCGGCATCTTTTACGGCAGTTTTTTTGAAATAAATTTTGATGAAAAAACAGAAATAAGCTGTAGAGCTTGCAACCCCTCCCCGCATTTGACTACTGACAACTATGTCACTTGTTGCGATATGGCTTATAATGGGAAGGTATTTCCCGCCATGGTTTATGGTGAATATAACCCTAAAACTAAAAAAATAACTTATGATAAAAACAAAATAAATATTATTAAATCACGCCGTGTAGATAATCTTATCGAATGCAAAGATTGCAATATAAAATACAACTGTGCTGGCGGGTGTTTCGGAGAGGCCTTAAATGAAACTGGAACAATCTTAGGCATTAAAAAAGAGAACTGCGAGGCAATTAAATTTCTTGCAAAACATATTCCATTAAATAAAAAAACTTATCCTATTTTTCATCCATAATAAAACTTATGTTAAAAAAATTTAAGTTATGAAAAGATTGTATGTGTTGATAACAAATAAGTGTACCCTGTCTTGCAGATATTGCTTTTACAATGTCGGTCTTTATCAGAAAACTTCATATGAAATAAATGTGGATAAATTATTAAAAAAAATAAAATCATTATCTGAATATTTTGATGAGGTTGTTTTTACTGGAGGGGAGGCCCTATTATTAAAGGAAATATTTTTAATAGCATCAGAGTTTAAAAGAAGTGGATTTATAACGCGCATCATAACAAACGGAACACTTTTAACTCCTACTGTCTGTAAAAATATCGTTTCGACTTTCGACATAGTCGATTTATCCTTGGATTCACTTGATTCGAAACAAAATAACCTAACTAGAGGAAAATCACATATTGTAAAAGAAGGTTTGAAAAATTTATTGAGAGTTAGACCGAAGAATCTAGAAATTAAAATACTTCAAACAATTACGTCTATAAATTATAAGTCCATCGAAAAAATGATGGGATTTTGTAACGAAAGAAAAATTAAACTTTGGCTTACGCCAGTAGATTTAAATTGCAATAATCCGCTTTCCCTTAAAATATTAAACGACGGTCAAATTTGTAATTTCAAAGAAATATTTCACAAGTGGATTGAATTTGCGTCTGATAATGATAAGAAAGAAAAAAAATCCCTAAGCAGCTATTTTAATAATATAGAAAGTCTCTTGCAAGATAAATCCATAAAGGTTTCCTGTAAAATGGGGGTTGAAAGTTTTGTATTAGATCCTAATGGTAATATACACGCGTGTTTCTATAGAAAAGATTTAATTTTTGGCAATATATACAAAGATAAATTATCGCAAATAATGAAAATAAATTCTAAAAAGAATACACCCTTAAGAAATTGTGTCAGTTTAGGTTGTTTGTGTTTAACAGATTTTTGATTGTTGCAATTAAAAATCTTCTTTATGTATGCGTAGAGTTTATGTTTTACTCTAATTTCTGATTTTTTTAAGATCTTCTTTTCGATTCTGTGCAATTAGAATTTCTTTTATCGTTGCATTAAAATTATCAAATATATTGTGCTGAGTTAGTACTTCGTTTTCATTTTTTTCATTAGATGTTATTATTACCTCACCGTTTGGTCTAATGATTATTTCCGATATAACCGTATCATTTGCTTCGCGGACAACTTTTATTTTTCCAGCGAATTTTTCCACTAGATTATCTATTTTTTTATTAAAGTCAGATGTTTCAATTAGCATTGAGTCCAAAATAGCATCATTCTCTCCTTTTCCTAATCTGGGAATTTGAATCTGATATAATTTCCATATGCTTTCATTCTCTTTTATTCTTTTTCCATATTTTAGGTCTAGCAATAAATTTCCGATATTCTCCAAGTCATCAAAATTTTGCTTAAATACACAGGTTCCGATTCTTAGTTGTATTTGGGGAAATTTTTCAAGTATGTACTTTATTGAGCTTATTCCTATTTCAAATCCCCTTTTATTGCGCCTGAAATCTATTTCTGAGTTTGATGCTTCAAGTGAAACTGCTACTATATCTAGGTACGGAGCTATCTTCGGCATTAGTTTAATCAGATTTACGCCGTCTGTTTGTAAAACAATATTTAAACCCAGCTCTATTTTAGCATATTTTATAAATTCATCGATTTTCTGAACCAAGGTGGGCTCACCTCCAGTTAGCACTATTCCAGTAAGACCGAAATATTTAAGCTTTTTTATGACCTGCTTAAAATCGTCTATATCCCTATTTTCTATTCTTGTCGGTGGCCCCCAACAACCAGGACAGTTTAAATCACATCCGCTTGTCACTTCTAAGTGAGCTATGGAAGTTATGGTTAATTTTTGCATAAATATAAATTATATTGTATTATTTTTATTTACAACAATATTTTCTTGAGTAATTGACTATTTTTTTAAAAATATCTTGGTTTATTTGGTGGTTTTTAGTATATTTTTGAATCAGTCGGCGGGAATTTGTAATCGAGTGAAATGGTATCTTAAAATCTTCACATATTGATTTTCCAACCATTCTCCCATCACTCCTTATTTCTAATCTATTAGTGATTGAAATAACTGCTTGAATTTTTACGTTGATTTTTAAGAGTAATTTAATGAACTCTCTTAAGGAATTCCCTGTTGTCACATCATCTTCAATCAAAACAAATTCTAAATTTTTCGGTATAGGCGTTACTGAGTGATGTGTTTCTTTTGCTTGATACTTTTTTGCGTGAGATCGAAGAACTATTTGCGGGACCGTTGAAGGTTTTTTGTAATCTATTAGAGTATTTAAAATAATAGCGATTGGCGTTCCTGTATCAGGGACCCCTAAGTAAGCATCTGGTTTTAAATTATTCTCTTTTGCGTAGGCATAAATATATCTGCATAATTTTTTCAGAGATCCTGAATCTTTCATACTGTTTCTGATGTCCACATCATAATAGCTAATCCTTCCAGATTTAAGCTTGATTGGTTTTTTGCTTATTATCAGGCAATCTTTATCCAAGAGAAATTTTTCTAATTTTTCTAATTTAAACATATTTAGTTAAAAACATTTTGTTGATTTTTGCAAACACATGGGATCTTTTGAGAAGTATCCCTTTCCTGTTGCAATAGCGTGCGACCGGCATCCACCGCAAATCTTACATTTTGAACATGTCCCGTGATTATAGCCGTTTCTCAATGCCTTTATAACAGATGAGCTTTCCATTATATCTGCTAGGCTTTTCTCTCTTATATTGCCGATAATCACTCCTGTATACAATGAAAGGGGGCAAGGACTGACATTTCCAAAAGGATCTATACCAACCCATTCAATTCCAGCTTTACACCCCCAGTAACGCTCAGGTTCGTGTTCATCTGGTTTCACGCTTGAACAACAATCAAAGTTCGGATTAGCTAATTCTTTGACATAATAAAAACTTTTCATATAGCCTGGTAAATTATTCTTTTTTGTTTTCAGGCTTTTGAGATAGTTATAAATCTCTAAACTGTACAATGGATCATGCACTTTAATATTTAATTTTGGATTATTTTTTGCCTTAAGAAAAATGTGATGCAATACCTGCTTTAGTTTATTCTTTGATAGTGTTAAATCATTTTCTTTTCCCCTGCCAATTGGCCTAAATCTTTTAAACATTATTGTATCTACTTTATTATCTATGCACAAGCTTATAAACTCATCAATACTATCATAATTTAGGTTCATAATTGTCATTTCAAGCGCAACACGTACACCAACGTGTTTTAATTTTTTAATAGCCGACAATACTCTCTTATGAACTTCATTATTTTGAGATATTTTTGCTTCTTTTGATGAATCTGGGTGACGCAGACTCAACGTTACACCAGTTACCCTATTTTTTTTCAATAACTCCACAGATTTATCCGAAAGCAACATCCCATTACTGCAAATCCACAAATCATCAGAAGCAATTTTTCGAGCTTCTCTTAAAAAAATTGGCAAATTTTTGTCTAATAAAGGCTCTCCGCCTGAAATAACAACAAGCTCAGGATTAACACTCCCAATATTTTTGGCCATTAATTTTATATCTTTTTCAGAATAATCTGGTCTTAATTCTTCATTTTGAATGGATCCAGTATAACAATGCACGCACTTTAAATTACATCTACTGTTTATAATCCATGAAATTACGGGTAATTTTTCAAACATATAGATTAAACTAAGAGTTACCTTTTATTTTTTAGACAATCGTATCCGCGTTACATAACATACTCCGAACATACTCTAGCGACTGGATCAGCTGGCGTAAAAATACCTATTTTTTGGCCTTTTTTTAGGCGAGGTGGAAGAATTTTTACATGATCCATGTATATAATTTAATTCTTATACATACTAATGTTTTTTTAATTATTTAGCAAATTAAATCGTTAATTTATATATTTCCAATGAATTACCGCTAAATACTTTTTCTCCAACTTCACTATCCAACCCTAATGATTTCACCAATTCAATATGCTCTTCAATTTTGCACATCGGCCAATCGGTGCCAAAAATAACTTTGTCTGGCCTATCGGCAATTGTTTTTCGCAAAATTTCTTTTACTTTTTCAATACCCCCGCTTTTCTCAATCACTTCCGCATCGGCCATAGCGGCAGTTTCGAAATAAATATTAGAAATATTTTTTGTTATTTCGTAGCAATAATCCATTTTCGGCCAATAGTAGTGTGTGATGATAATTTTAAGTTTTGAATATTTTTTGGCAACTTCGACAATATACTTTGGATCATTCCATTTAGCACATTCGCTATCACCAGAATTTTCTCCAGTGTGAAACAAGACTGGTACATCCAATTCTTGGCATAATTCATAATATGGCAAACATCTTTCATCTGTTGGATAGTATGGGTCATGACCTGGGAAAAACTTGAGCCCCTTTATTTTTCCTTCTTCCAAAAGTTTTCTATATTTTTCCAGCTCGCTTGAACCTCTTTGAATAATTTGCGGACTACCCAATAAAAATAAATTTTTGCGCTTGCCAATTAGCTCAATCGCCTTATCCAGATCAGCAATACTATCACTGCCTTCAATATTATCCGGAATTATAATCGCCGAGTTTATTCCATTTTTTCGCATCTCCTCCAAAAACAAGCCAAAAACATCCTGCAATGATTTTGCGTTATTGTTATATAGCGAAAGGTGAATATGAGAATCAATTATCATAATTTTTAAATTCTCCCAAATCTATTCCCCCTCCCCCTGTTCTTTCGGCACTTCGATAAAGAAAGTTGAACCCATATTCGCGCCAGCGGACTGTACCCAGATACGACCGCCAAGGGCTTCGATCATTTTTTTGCCGACATACAGTCCAAGGCCGGTGCCTCCGGCGTTTAGGCGGGAAATGTCTTTGCCACGGGAGAATTTAGAAAAAAGATAAGGAATTTCTTCCTCTGGCACGCCAATGCCCGTATCGATAATAGCGATTTGAATTTTTTCCTCAACTTCCGTCAATTTTATCTTCACTCCGCCTTTAGGCGTATATTTCAAACCATTGTCCACCAAGTTGGAAATAACTTCCCGAATTTTGTTTCTGTCCGTCACCGCCTCCATTGCCAAGTTTTTATCCAAAACCAAATCCAGATCCAAATTTTTTTCCTTAGCGCGCAAAACAAAAGTGTCATAAATTTCTTGACAAACTTCGCCCAAATTTATTTTTTCAAATTTATATTCCATTCGGCCGGATTCAATCCGCGACAAATTCAAAAGATCTTCCACAAGTTCAATCAGTCGCTCATTGGAAAGATACACTTTGTTGAGCACATCTTTGATTTCTGCGCTTATCTTTCCGTATGATCCTTCCAAAATCAAAGAAATGAAACCCTTAATCGCGGTGAGGGGTGTGCGCAATTGATGCGACGCAATCGAGATAAATTCCGACTTGGCATTATCCAATTTTCGCAATTGGTCATTCGCTTGCGCCAAGCGACTGGACATTTCCTGCAACTGGTTTTTTCTTTCCACTTCTATCTTGATCGACCGAATCAGCGCCCAACCAAAAACAACCGCCAGCACCAGCGTTATGCCAGTCAAAATTTGATTAGTGAAATTTCTCACAAAAAAGAATTGCGAACCAATGAGAATGATGAGTCCCACCACCAACGCCTGCGCCCCAAACATCTTTATATTAAACGCCTGAAATTTGACAATGAGATACGCAAGGAAGGACATAAAAACAACAACTCCAAACAAGCCGTACTGCAAAATCTCCCATTGAGTCGTGATGCTACTGTATATATTAGTTCCGGAAAAAGATAAAATAAAAAATATAACACCTAAAGATAGAAAAATAGTCTTTTTTCTTTCTTCCGTATTTATAGCATTTTTTATTTTTCTAAATAAATAAATTACAATCCAAAATGAGAAAAAAGCTTCTAGAATACGATAATAATTTAGTAGTATTCCTTGTTGAGCCTCACAATTAAAAAGTAAAAAGCTAGCTATATTCAATTTAGTGGGAATTAGAAACACAAAAAAAGACATTAACCCACCTATTATTAATTTAAATTTAAAAGAAACATCTTTTTTTTCAAGAAAAACATAGGCAAAATACAAAGTTAAAACAGAAACCAGCAACTCTACTAGATTTATCAATGACCAAAAAAACATTATATTTCTGCTATCATTGTTTGTCCAAAGAATTATATCAAAAAAAGTCCACAAAGAAAAAGCTAATGCTATAAATAATAATAATTTGCTATCGAGAGAATACTTATTTTTAAAATAAACAAAAAGAGCTATAGCAAGCATTGTTATTGAAGTAGGTATATGAGAATAATAAAGAAGCTCGGGTACGGAATTAGAAAAGATAAAAAGAAAAGGATTGGGTATGTCAGTGCAAAACATATTTTTTATTTAATTTTTATTTATTTTTTCATATTTTAATTTTATCATAAAAGCTAAAAAACATCCAACAATAAACTATCTAAAATTTAAAAATAATGTGCATTCTAAAAATTATCTAAATCCAACTTTCTTTTTTAAGCTTTTTTTCATCTTTGTTAATAAAACTTAAACCGATATCTGTTCGATAAAACATTTGAGGTATTGAAATTTTTTTAATTAATGAATAAACCTTATTCCTAGCTTCTTTCAATGTTCTTCCGGACCCAGCTATATATAAAATAAAACCATTACTTCCTGCAATACAATAAGAATTATCTTTCTTATTAAATGAAACTTCTTCAAAATGAATCATGTTTTTATCTTCTTCTGTTAATGTTTCTTCAAAATAAATATCCATTCCCTTTAAATAAAAATTTTTTTTAATTGATTTGTAGGGAAATGGAGGAATGCAAATCGAAACAATAATCCCGATTTCTTTTTTATATTTTAAATCATATTTTTCACCCTTAGCCAATGCCATTAAAAATTCTTTCCAAGTGGAATTATGTAGCTCCATTTGAAGCTGAATAGCGGGGCAACCAAATCTTGAAGTTGCTTCTATTGGATAAATTCCTTTTTCACTTACTATACAATTAATATCAATATCTCCCTTAAAATTAGCTTGAATTAAAAATGGTTTCAATTTCTTTAATGTTTTTTCATATATTTTATTATTTTCATTCTCACTATACCACATAATAGTTCCCATCTCTCCTGTTTTGGGTCCAATATTATCATTATATAAATCCTTATGTTCAATATTAAATTCAATCGGCCCTACCCAATCATTACCATTGAAATATCTAGCAACACCAATTTCTATTCCATCTATTTTTTCTTGTAAATTAACTGATTTTATTCCTCTTTTTTTATAATTTTTAAGAACACTAATAACATCATTACCATTTTTTAAATGTCCCACATAATTTAAAAAACTCTGATGATCATTTTGCTTAATAACCCACTTGCCTTTATTTTTTTTCACAAAATCAATTGCATCTTCTATATTAGAAAAATTTTTAGTTGGAACTATGCTGACTTCACATGTAGAAAATATTTTGTGCCCATAATCCCTGTCTAATTCTAGCTTATCACCACCTTCACTTCCACCTACAACATTATATCCTTTTTCTCTTAGATTATCTTGAATTTTTCCATAACCAACATCATCAAAAACAATTAAGCCATCCCTACCAACCCAGTCCAATTCTTTTTCCCAATTATCAGTCTTCTCGACCATCCCATCAAAACAATCACTCCTACTTGAATCTTTAATATATAATCTCACATCACAACCTTCTTTTTTCAAACGATATGCCAAATCTCCAGCAATAAGTTCTCCGGAGATAAACAGCACTCTTAATCTTTTTTTCATTATTTTTTAATAGATATTAATTTTTGGATATTCGGTGCCACGAAGAATAAAATGTTCTTCTATTTTTTTAAGTCCAAATTTTTCCATGAAATATTTTTTTATAACTTCTCTATCCATTCCATTTTTACAACTGTAAACATCAGCCGATACAAAGCCTCTACGAGGAAAAGTATGGATACTTATATGACTTTCTAATATTACCACGAAACCACTCCAACCGCCAGGATCTTTTTTGTCATTTTCTGAAGCAAAATATACTTGCGGTTCTGAAAGTTTTTTCATCTTTAAAATTTCCGGAAGTTCATTTAAGGTTTCCTCTACTAGCTTTTTGTTATTAAGTTTTTCTAAATCTCCCTTATAACCATCAATGGTCAAGTGTTCACCAAAATTAATTGTTTTCATATTGGCTTTATAATAATATAATTATCAATTTTTTGCAAGAAAAAGGGCGCCATTGAAAAAATTCTCAATGACTCCCCGTTTTGATTGATTATTTTATAAATATTATTGGCTATATAATATTCATAATTGAATTCACAAGTATTTCCTTGTTCTCATGTTTAATTTTATATTTTAAAATATATGGCTCAACTAAAAGATGCACTATTTCATGTTTGATAATATAAATTATATGTGGCGAATTTATATTGACTACTACTTTATTTTCTTTTGAAAAATAATGACCACCTGGGCCATAACAAGTATACTTAATTTTTATACTTTTATTTATTTTTTTTCCAAAAAAGTATTCTATTTTTTTGTAAAAATTTTCACTTTCAGTATTCCATTTTGAAACTGTTTTTATATATAAATCATGATACTGCCTTAAATTTTCAAGATAGGTATGTTTATCATAAATTTTTGGAAAATTACAAAAATAACCATTTCTTATCAGAAAAGTTTTTTCTTTTTTTAAAAGTTTCAAATGTTCCAACTCTTCTTTGTAAGTATTAAGTTTTTGTAAAATTGTTTTCATAAATTTAGAAGCCCTAATAGATTATTCAATCTATTAGGGCCGTTAGGGGTTACTCTTCCTCGATTGGTATATCTGCGTCTGTTATCGACCGCAGAGGCCACCGCCACCGCCACCGAAACAACCATTTGCTGCTGTTGAACAGGATAGGGTGCTGACACCGCTTGGCCTGATCCTCGGAGTAATTGTCGTACCGTTTTTCCTTGACAGGAAATCCTGAATCTTTGTCTTCATTCATACTCACCTCCTTTCATTTTGGAATGATACTCTCTGGTTTGTAAACAAACCAGCGTAATGGACATCCGCCACCGCAAGTCGCAAAGTCATCACAATCGATGCAAACTTCTGATGGGTAGGCAGACATTCCGTTAAAAATTTGGTTGGTTGTTTCGTTATTCCAGAATTTTACAAAGCTTTTGTAATTATTGAAATCAACTCCGTATTGTCCGATTTTCAAATCATGCAAACAGTTGCAAACCAAGACATTGCCTTGAGGGTCAAAGACCACTCCAGATTTTTGCAAAACAGAACAGCCGAATGAGATTTGTTGCTTGGCGTTTAAATGTTTCAGAAATTCTTTCGGAAATAAACAACTCGGCAATGATTGCCCGATGACCATTTTGCCTTCGGTTGCAATATCTAAGGCGTCATAGCTTTCTAAAAATACTCTGGCAATATCCAACGGGTTGTCCATTTCAAGATTTACTGGTTTGTTGTCTTCAAAAACTGTTGTGCAGAATGTAATGACGACATTGTTTGCTCCATTTTCATGAGCAATTTTTGCCATCTGGACAAGCTCCTTGGAAATAAGCGAACTGAAAGTGATCGAAACATCAAAAGGAATATCGTTCTTAGAAAGATTATTCATCCCCTTGATAGTTCTGTTAAATGCGTCTTTTTCAGTAAGCTCAATGTAACTTTGCCTGTCGTGGGCTTTTAACGAAACGCTTATCCATTGTGGCGGATTCTCTAAGACTTTCTGAATTACTTTATCTTGAGAAAAAAGAACTCCGTTAGTTACTATTGTAGTTCCGATTCCTTTTTGGGTGCAGTATTTAACTACTTTCCATAAGTTTCGGTAAACCAAAGGTTCTCCACCTAAAACAATAATGCGTTTTACGCCCAGTTGCTTTTTTAAATCGATTAATTCCTTTGCCAACTTTAAGGACATATCATCCTTACTGCTAAAGCCTGTTCCGCTGGCATAACACCATTTACAGCGTAAATTACATGCTCTATTTAGATTAAGCCAAGAACCTTCCATTATCGACTGATTTTCCATTTATATTCCTCCATTTAAAAAGTTTAAAATGTAAAGATACTATTTTTTCCTCAATTAAAATGATACCAAGAAAAATTAATTTTGTCAACTTAAAAGGGCGCATCGAATGTTTCCGATAACGCCCTTTAAATTAAATACACTCCGACCATCATTATCGCAGTTGCGATAATTTTGGCTCGAATTCCGGAAAGCATATTCTCTTCATATATTTTTTTGAGAGTATCGCCTCTCTTGAAAATTTTTAGAAGAAAAATTGATACACCCGTAAGCAAAATTACCATTGCGGGCATAAATGCTTCCACTACCCCAAAAAGAGAAATCGATGGGGCTTTGGCTATCCCGAGTTGCATCAGGAATAATCCCAGGAGTTCCAGCGCTTCGCTGGAGAAAAAAAGTGCCCAATTTTTTTTGATTATTTTACCGATATTCTCAATACTTTTCCGGCGAATAATCAAAATGATTGATCCAAACAAAACTTGTCCTAGGCATAAAAACGGAAAGCTTTGTTCAAATTCTACATTCCGTACTTCTTCAATATATTTCATCAAAACTTCAGAAGTAGAATATAGTACGACTAGGGGCACCAGTAGCAACATGAGCTTGGAAAACTTTCCCTTGAAAGAGTCTTTAGAAAAAGAAATCACGAAAGCTCCCAAGAATATGATTCCCATACCCACATAGGCTTTTATTGAAAATTCTTCCTTCAGAAAAACATATCCCAGAACAACAACTAAAGGAGAAGAAAGATTCCAAGCCAATTGCACTAATGGAGAATCATTGTTATATAGCATCGCCGCAAAATATGACAGAAATGCCATAGATATAAGTGCTCCGCCCAACATGGCAAGAAGCGCATTGATCAAAGAAATTTCTAATACTTTCGTAAAGAAAATTCCTCCAACAAGCGCAACCCCCCAAACCTTATATAGCGACGAAACAATCATCCCGTCAAACATGTTCTTGTAAATCTTACTTTCCACAAAGTAAGAATCAAGAACATTAATTAACCCCCAGCAAACTATGGAGGCAACCGCATAAATCAACCATTCACCGAACATGTGGCACCTCCCAAATTTTTAATTTACAAAAATTTATCGTTTAGCAATAAGAACCACTCCTATTACCACGATATTCAATTATACACCAAAACCACCCACTTGTCCAGTGGCTGTCCCAATCCCTGAATTCAAACTCCGAAGCCCCTTTTTGCTAGAATAGAGCGTTAACCTTTAATTAACGCTATGAGTATGCCAAAAGGAATAGAAATAACCCTCTAT
>Ga0076246_112_pt1 | contig 49707 bp, 56 predicted proteins | sample RifGroF2_FD_67712 | JGI IMG/M metagenome (GOLD analysis project Ga0076246, IMG submission 67712) | Parcubacteria (Moranbacteria) bacterium GW2011_GWF2_35_39
TATCGGCTAGCATCTAGGCGAGTGACCCTCATTTCGGGGGTCATCTTGCGTTAGAAACCGAAACTCATTTGGGGGGACATTCTGTATTGGAAGAGACTAAGGCTGGACAAAAGGCTGTTTTAGGTGTATAATAAACAGTTAGTGAAAATTGTTCCTTAAAAATTCAACTAAAATTTGATTGCCCGATTTCTGTCTTTAGCCAGTGATCTAATTTGAGGCAGAAATCGGGTAATTGAAAAAATCTTATAAAACATATATAACCCAATAGGGAGATTGAATCATGAAAAAAATTATTAGCTTATTGTTGGTTGGTTGTTTTTTAGCGTCGTCAGCGACGCTGGCAATTGCAAAAGAAGCAAAAAAGGGTGAGCGTTATGGGTTGGTCGTCATTCTTGACCCGGGTCATGGAGGTATGGATCCCGGAGCTCACGGAATTTTCAATGATAAAATGGTAGTCGAAGATGAATATGTATATGATGTATCTCTTCGTCTCCAAAGAATACTGTTGGTAAAAGAGGCAATCGTCTTTATGACTATTAAAGACAAAAAATAAACCAAGCCTATCGCTAATCATCCAGCTGATATCATCGAGCCGGATAAAAATGAAATCTTTTCATTAGATGGGTCAATTGTTCAAGCTGGTAAAGTGGGATTGAGAAAGCGTGTCGCATATGCCAATGTGATACAGAAAAAATACCCCAAACACAAAGTGATATTCGTTTCGATTCATTTTGATGTTTTGCCGGCCAGTATCGAAGGTGTCCGAGTGATTGAGTCGAATGGTGGAAATGCGCTCGGGAAGTTTCTCTCTGAAACATTTCTTGAATGCAACAGGGCGAATGGTAAGTGGTGCTTGGTAGAAAGTGGGGATAAAACGCATGGGTTGAAAAACATCTTCGTGCTTGGTAAAAACAATTTGATTAAGGAGAAGGTCTTAATTGAATTGGGTAATTTCAAAAACACCAAGGACATTTGGAGGATTAGAGATTTCCATGTCCGTGAAAACTACGCTCAATTAAAAACTCGAGCGCTAATAAAAATGATGAAAGGAGAAAAAAAGAAGTAGGCGAGTATACTAAAAATAGATTCTCGTCAAAATGGGACCGGCGCATTCAATATGCATCGGTCCTGTTTTATTAAAATAAATCAAAGCCACCAGTGCTAATCTAATAGTTTTGATTCTAAAAATTGTTTTTTGGGTGAAAATCGGGTATAATAAAATAGTAGAATTATTATTCTGTCATTGCGAGGGAGTTTCGTACTCGGAACGACCGTGGCAATCTCGTTCTAAGTTAGAGTATCTAAATTATTTCGAGATTGCTTCGCTTCTCCGCCAGCTGGCGGATTCGCTCGCAATGACAGTGCTGTTAAAAATAAAACAAAACTATATGTCTCTAGATAAATTATTTAATCCAAAATCAATTGCAATTGTTGGGGCTTCGAGTGAGGAGGGGAAGATTGGAAATGTGATTGCGAAAAATATTTTGGAACTTGGCTATGGGGGCGAAGTGTATTTGGTCAATCCAAAATACAGTGAAATTTTTGGGAAAAAATGTTATAAATCTTTAGGTGAAATTTTTGAGGATAAACCCGCCTTATCGGCGGGCATGATTGATCTAGCAATTTTAGCTATTCCGGCGAAGTTTGTGAATCAAGAGATTCTAAATAATTCTAAGAATATAAAAAACTATGTAGTTATCTCGGCGGGATTTTCGGAAATTGGAGAAGAGGGAAAAAAACAAGAAGAAGAACTCAAAAAAATTGCCAAGGAAAATGAGTTGAATATTTTGGGTCCAAATTGTTTAGGGTTTATAATTCCAAGTCTAAAACTCAACGCGTCTTTTGCTGGCGGAATGCCGGAAGCGGGAAATATTTCTTTTGTGAGTCAATCTGGTGCATTGGCGGTGGCGCTGATGGATAGTGCTAAAAAAGAAGGAATAAAATTTTCCAGCATTGTTTCAATTGGTAATAAAATGGAAATTGGAGAAGTGGAAATGTTAGAATTTTTAGCACAGGATGAAAATACGAAAGTAATTGGAATGTATTTGGAGGGGATAAAAGATGGGGAAAAATTTATCGAAATGGCGGAAAATGTTTCTCGCTTAAAGCCAATTGTGATTTTGAAAGCGGGGAAAAATGAAAAAACACAACAGGCGATTGCTTCACATACGGGCGCGTTGGCGGGAGACGATGAAATTGTTTCGGCGGTTTTTGAAAAAGCAGGAATAATTCGCGCGAATAATTTGGAAGAATTTTTCAATTTGTTAAAACTTATCAGTTTTTCACGCACAGTACCAAATCAAAAAGTAGCGGTCATTACCAATGCTGGCGGAGCGGGAGTTTTGATTTCGGATGCGTTTAATGGTAAGAAAATAAAATTAGCTGAATTGAATGAAGAAACAAAAAATAAATTACGGGAATTTCTTCCGGCGGAATCATCAGTGGAAAATCCAATTGATCTTTTGGGTGATGCAAGAGCTGATCGGTACGAAAAAACTTTAGAGGTGATTTCAGAAATTGAAGAAATTGGTTCAATTATTTGTCTGCTCACGCCTCAACAGCAGACGCCTGTAGAAGAAATTGCCGAAGAAATAATAAAATTTAAAAATAAGACAAATAAAATTATCGTCACTGTTTTTTTAGGTGGCGAAAAAGTGGAAAAAGAAATTTTAAAATTAAAACAGAATGGAATTTGCAATTTTAATTTTCCTGATTTAGCAGTGAGGGCGATTGACGGATATAGTCAATGGAATGAATTTAGAAAGATAAAAACAAAAACTAAAACGCAGATGATTAATGAAAAAAGACGCAGTATAATTTTGGAAATAATCCAATCTGCAAAATCCCAAAATCGCCAAGCGCTATATTTTGAAGAAAGTGCCAAGATTATGGCGCTGTATGGAATAAATACGACAAAAAGTTTTGAAGCGGAAAATTATCAGAAAGAAAATTTTTCTTATCCCGTAGCACTCAAGATTGATAGTGATAAAATTTTGCATAAAACTGATAAGGCTGGATTAATTTTGAATATTGAAGATGAAAAAAAACTAGAAGAGAATATCGCAAAAATGAAAAGAAATTTTCCGGGAAGTCGATTTATAATTCAACCAATGGCGCAAAAAGGCACGGAGCTTATTATGGGAATAAAAAAAGATGAAATTTTTGGACCAGTAATTATTTATGGATTGGGAGGCATCTATACCGAAGTATTTAGAATGGTGGATTATTTAATTCCTCCCTTTAATCTCAAACAAACAGAAGAGTCATTAATGAATGGAAAAATTAGATTTTTATTTTCTGGAATGCGCGGACAAAAAAAATATAATATGGAAGAAATAGCGAAAATACTGCTGGGAATAGGCTCACTGGCACTGGAAATTCCTGAAATTGGCGGATTTGATATAAATCCGCTAATTGTATATAATAATAATCAAGAGGCAATTGTGGTAGATGTTAAAATAATAATATAATATTATGAATGATAAAAAAATTAGAATTTTGTTGGTAGATGATGAGCAGACAATTCGGGAAACTTATGCGGATATTTTTCGCCAAGCTGGCTTTGAAGTGAGTGAAGCGGTGGATGGCTTGGACGGTTTGGACAAAGCGACTAAGGAAATGCCGGATGTTATTTTTACGGGAATAATTATGCCCAGAATGGATGGCTTTGCACTGAAGGAAGCTTTGGTAAAAAATGTCAATACTTCCAAAATTCCGGTGATGATGCTTTCTCATATGGGACGCGAAGAAGATCGAGAAAAAGCACACAATTTAGGTGTAAAAGATTTTATCGTGCAAGGAATGATTAGCCCGAAAGAAATTATAGAAAAAATTCAAGCGATGTTTGGGCCAGAAGGTTATCTTATTAAATTCAGTACCAGTGAATTAGATGCTTTGAAATTAGCGGAAGATCTTCATATCAACCAAAGATTTGAATGTCCTAAATGTTCCGGAGAAATGGTTTTGAAACTGAAAATTTTTGATGTTAATAAACAGGAATTTAACGCGAAATTTGTTTGTCCTAAGTGCGGGTAAATTACGAACTACGAAATTAACGAAATACGAAATTACGAATGAAATAAATTATAATGGATTAGGGGATTGATCCCCTAATTTTATTCTTATGAAAAATTGGAAAATAAAAGAAAAAACAGGAAATTTCGCAACGGAGTTATTGGAAAAATATAATCCGATTATTTTACAACTTCTTAAAAATCGTGGATTGGAAACACCAGAAGAAATTGAAAAATATTTCAATTTTGATTACGAAAAAGATTTGAGCGATCCATTTTTGATTTCTGGAATGGAAAAAGCGGTAGAAAGAATAAAAACAGCTAGAGATAATCCGCCAGTTGGCGGAGAGAAAATTGCAATCTTTGGCGATTATGATGCAGATGGTGTTTCTGCTTCCGCGCTTCTGTATGAGACACTAACAAATCTTGGTTTTGAAAATATTATTTGCTATATTCCCGATCGCCAGCTGGAAGGCTATGGAATGAACGAAAAATCAATTAACTATCTTTTTGAAAATAATGTCAAACTTATTATCACAGTCGATTGCGGAATAACAAATATTAAGGAAATTGAGGAAGCGAATAAAAAAGGAATAAATGTAATCATCACTGACCATCATCACGCGCCAGAAATTCTGCCAGAAGCTTATGCGATTATCAATCCTAATATTCCCAATTCAGGATTTGTTTTTAGAGAAATGGCGGGAGTAGGAGTGGCTTTCAAATTAGCGCAAGCGCTTTATAAAAAAATATCTCCGGAGAAAGAGGATCAATTGAAATGGTCTTTGGATTTATTAGCTTTAGGAACGATCGCTGATTGTGTGTCATTATTAGGAGAAAACAGAACTCTGGTTAAGTACGGACTGATTGTACTTTCAAAAACCAAAAGAGCAGGGTTTTTAGAAATATTTAAAGTGGGTAGAATTGATATTTCAGAAGATAAAATTCCGGATACGCAAAAAGTGGCCTATCAAGTTGCGCCGAGAATTAACGCGGCTGGCCGAATGGATCATGCTAATGTCGCGTACAATCTTCTTATTGAAAAAAACCCAGTGTTAGCTCGAGAAATGGCGTTGGAAGTGGAAAGCAACAATCAAAAACGGCAGAAAATAACAGCGGAAATTTTTCGAGAAATTCAAGTTTTGGCAAATAATTCTTTTAAGGATAAAAAATTTATTTTTGCCGAAAATCCAAATTGGCCGGTAGGAATTTTGGGATTGGTAGCCGGCAAGATAACGGAAGAATTTCAAAAGCCCAGCGTGATTTTGCAACGGCAAGAAAGTGAATTTGTTGGTTCTCTTCGCAGTATTTCAGAAATAAATATTATTGAAATGCTTGGTAAATGTTCGGAATTCCTTTTTCGCTTTGGCGGGCATTCGCAAGCGGCGGGCGTGACTATAAAACCAGAAAATATTGAAAAATTTTATGAAAAAATGTCGCAACTTATCGAAGAAGAATTAGCCGGTAAAGAAATTATGCCTGCTATTGAGGTTGACTGCGAGATAAAATTAGATGACATCAATTGGGAATTTGTTTCGGAGCTCAAAAAAATGGAACCGTTTGGTATTGGCAATGAAGAGCCGGTTTTTTTGGCCAAGAATGTAGTTATTAGTGATTTGAAAATTGTGGGTAACGGAAGCAAGCATTGGAAATTGTCTTTAATGAGCGATTCTGGCAGTCCAAAAATTTTTGACGCGATTGGATTTTCTTTGGTCGAAAAATTTCCCGATTTGAAAAAGGATGATAAAATAGAAATGGTTTTCAATATTCAAGAAGATGAATGGAGTGGAAACAAAAAGATACAGTTGAATTTGATTGATTTGAAAATAATAGAATAAATAAATTTATTATAAACTGTCATTGCGAGCGTAGCGAAGCAATCTTGTTTTATTAGTATAAATCTGAGATTGCCACGGTCGCTACGCTCCCTCGCAATGACAAAATTTTATGCAAAATTTTATAAAAATATTTACTGATGGTGGATCACGAGGGAATCCTGGGCCGGCAGGAATTGGAGTTTATGTGGAAACTTTGGAGAAAAAATACGGCGAGTATATTGGCGAAGCAACAAACAATGTGGCGGAATATTCAGCTTTGATATATGGCCTCAAAAAATTGAAACAACTTTTGGGCAAAGATAAAACCAAGCAATATGAAATCGAATGCAATTTGGACAGTGAACTGATTGTGAAACAAATGAATCATGAATACAAAATCAAAGACGAAAATGTGCAGAAGAATTTCATTGAAATTTGGAATTTGATGTTAGACTTCAAAAATGTTATATTTAAACATATACCAAGAGAAGAGAATAAAGTTGCGGATGCTTTGGTGAATGAAGCGTTGGATGCGAAGGAGAAACAGGGAAATCTATTATAATAGATTGTGTCATGCTGAATTTATTTCAGCATCTCACTATCTCATTGAGAAGATCCTGAAAACTTGTTCAGGATGACAATTTTTAATTAGTTGTAATTTTAAATTATGTTTCGTAAAAAGAAAACTTATGTAATTTTGGCTCTAATAGTTTTAATTATTGGTGGAATTTATTATTGGAAAACTCGACCGGTGAAAATTGATTATACAACGGAAACGGCGAAAGTCGGGACAATCGCTAAAACGGTTTCGGCCACAGGGGAAATCAAACCTGAAATTGAATCAGACTTAGCTTTTAAATTAAGCGGGCGAGTAGAATATATTTTTGTTGATGTGGGCGATAATATTATAAAGGGGCAAAAAATCGCAGTAATTGACAAAGGAATATTATTGGAACAACTAGAGCAGGCTAAGCATGAGCTTGAAGCGCAGAATGAAACTTTGAAAAATATGAAAAACAGGGATGGCACATATAACCATGCGCAGCGAGAAGCGCAAAGAGCGCAGATAAAAGAATCAGAAGGAGCAATTAATGAAATAAAAAAGCAAATCGGCGATACAGTTCTTTATTCGCCGATGGACGGTATTGTGACGAAAAAAAATATTGAGCTAGGAGAAAATGCTGTGGCGAATGCGTCTGTTTTGACTGTTTCTAGTTTAGGCGAACCATTTGTTCAATTAGATGTTCCGGAATCGGATATTGTGGATGTGAAAATTGGGCAAAAAGCAATGATAACTTTTGATGCCTTACCAAGTGATGAAGAATTGGCGGGAGAAGTTTTTGAAATTGAGCCAGCTTCAACGGTTATTTCTGATGTGGTTTATTATAAAATAAAAATAAAATTAGCCAAGCTAGATGAGCGATTGAAAATTGGTATGAGCGCAGATGCGGATATCAATACGGCGGAAAAAAATAATGTGGTTATGGCGCCAATTCGTGCAGTGAAAAATGATAACGGCCAGGAATATGTAGAAATACTAAAGTCTGATAATATAACAGAAAAAATAAATGTAAAAACTGGACTTAGGGGCGATGATGGAATGGTAGAAATTATTTCTGGCTTAAGCGGTGGGGAAAATGTGGTGGTATTGACGAATGAAAAATAATTTTGTTTATGTCTTTAATTCAAGTTCAAAATCTTTGCAAAACTTATGAAAATGAGGGGGTGAAAACGCCAGCGCTTTGTAAGGCGAATTTTTTTGTGGAGAAGGGAGAATTTTTGGCGATTATGGGGCCGAGCGGAAGTGGGAAATCAACTTTGATGCAAGTCCTTGGCCTTTTGGATCGACCAACGGAAGGAAAATATTTTTTTGATGGCCGGGACACAGTTGAATTTGATGATGATACCCTAGCTAATTTTAGAAATAAAAAAATTGGTTTTGTTTTTCAATCATTCAATCTTCTTCCGCGCACTTCGGTTTTTGAAAATGTAGAATTGCCACTTCTTTATGACGCAACTCCGGATGGAAAAAATAAAAATAAAGTATTACAAGCTTTGAAATCGGTTGGAATGGAACATCGGGAAAAATATCTTTCCAATCAACTCTCTGGCGGAGAAAAGCAAAGAGTGGCCATTGCTCGCGCCTTGGTCAATGATCCGGAAATTATTTTTGCCGATGAACCAACAGGAAACTTGGATTCCAAGTCGGGTCTTCAAGTAATGAAAATTTTGCAAGACTTAAATAATAAAGGACGAACAATAATTTTGGTTACCCATGAAACTTATACTGCCGAGCACGCTAAAAGAATAATTTATATGAAAGATGGAGAGATTGTGGCCGATGATCCGGTGAAAAATAGAAGGATTGCGGATGGAGAAAGCGAATTGTTGAAATAAATTGCTTTAGCATATTAACATTTTAGCATTTTAACAAGATGCTAATATGCTAAAATGTTAAAATGTTAATATGAACATTCTTTCTCCGATTAAAATTTCCCTAAAATATTTATTGGCGGCGAAATTCCGCTCTTTTTTGACGATTTTGGGCGTGGTAATTGGCGTGGCGTCGGTGATTATTATTATGGCGATTGGCCAATCGGCGCAAGCTTTAATCTTGGATCAAATAACGGGCATCGGTTCAAATTTAATTGGAGTCTTGCCAGGGGCATCAGATGAAAAAGGTCCGCCAGCGACTGCGATGGGAATTTCTATTACTACTTTAAAATATGATGATTTGGAAGCGCTTCGAAATGGAAAAAATGTTCCGGAAGCGGAAGATGCGGCGGGATATGTTCTAGGAACAGTTTCAGCTGTTTATAACGGAACGGATTTAAACACTTCTTTTGAAGGGACGACGGCTAGTTATGTTGATGTCGAAAATTCTGAAATAGTCAGTGGAAGATTTTATACTAAAGATGAAGAAACTAATATGTCTAGAGTAGCGGTTTTAGGCGCTAATTTAGTGGAAGATCTTTTTTCTGGTACAGATCCAATTGGAAAAGTTGTAAAACTTAAGGAGCAAAATTTTACTGTTATCGGAGTGCTCAAAAAAAGAGGCTCGACTTCTTTTGGTTTGGCTAGTCAAGATGATGCAATTTTTGTTCCACTTAAAACTGCGCAAAAACTTTTTTTAGGCATTGATCATTTAGCCTTTATCCGTCTTAAGGTAAGAGATACTAAACTTATTTCTTCCGCTAAAGAAAATATAATGACCACGCTAAGAGAACGGCACGATATCGATGATCCTGCTAATGATGATTTTTCTGTGCGCGATTTGGCTTCGGCGGTCAAGATAATTACTCAAGTGACAGATGTGCTTCGCTATTTTCTTTTAGCCATTGGAACTATTTCACTGATTGTTGGAGGAGTGGGGATTATGAATATTATGCTTTTAGCGGTCAATCAAAGGGTTCGTGAAGTGGGACTGCGAAAAGCGGTGGGCGCGAAAAATAGTGATGTTTGGACGCAATTTTTAATCGAATCTACTTTTATTTCTTTTCTGGGCGGTATTATTGGAATTATTATTGGTGTTGTAATTTCTGGTATTTCTGCGGTGATTATTCAATCTTTGCAATACACTTGGCCATTTATAATTTCTTGGCAATCGATAGTAGTGGCCTGTTTGATTTCAATAACAATCGGAATTATTTTTGGATTTTATCCCGCCTATAAAGCTTCTAAGATTTCTCCGATGGAGGCGTTGAGATACGAATAGTCATTTTAACATTTTAACATTTTAACATTTAACAAAATGCTAATATGTTAATATGCTATTATGCTTCATGAATTTTTAGTTCCAATTAAACTTGCATCAAAAAGTCTGCGCAATAATTTAGGGCGGACGATTTTGTCGCTTCTTGGAATCGTGATTGGTGTTTTGAGTGTGATTTTAGTTTTGTCATTTGGAACCGGTGTAAAAACTTTTTTAGTTGATCAAGTGTCGTCTTTTGGAAGTGATATTATAGAAATTGAAGTTAAGGTGCCGAAAGTTTCCAAAACTTCTTCGCAAAATGCTTCTGGTCAAGTGGGCGGATCGCAAATTACTACTTTTAAATTGGAAGATGCGAAAAAAATTGCTGAACTTCAAAATGTTGGAGCTTGGTACGCTGCTATTATGAATCAGCAAATAATAAGTTATGAGAATAAAAACAAGCAAGTTTATATAATGGGAACAACGGCCGGAGTAACAGAGGCGGACAAAAAAGCTGAAATTGAATCAGGAGTTATGTTTAGCGAAGAAGATGATGATGGGCTCCAACAAGTAATTGTTTTGGGATCGGAAGTGAAGAAAGATTTTTTTGGAGAAAGTGAGGCGGTAGGAAAAAATGTAAAAGTAAAAGGGCAGACTTATCGGGTAGTTGGAGTGCTGAAAGAAAGAGGCTCGACTGGATTTTTTAATTTTGATGGAACAGTTTATATTCCGCTTCAAACAGTGCAAAAAAAATTAGCCGGCATTGATTATATTCAATTTGCAATTTTTAAAATTAAAGATATGGGAAAGCTTGATCTGACTATTTTGAATGCAACGGATGTTTTGAGAGAACAGCATGATATTACTAATCCGGAAGATGATGATTTTGCAGTCAATTCAATCGTGGAAGTTTTAGAAATTCTTGATAAAGTTTTTTTCTCGGTTAATCTTTTGCTCATTGCGCTTACTTCTATTTCACTGATTGTTGGGGGAGTGGGGATTATGAATGTGATGTATGTAACAGTTACGGAGCGGACATTTGAAATCGGACTCAAAAAATCAATCGGCGCCAAAAATTCCCAAATACTTTTTCAATTTCTTTTCGAAGCAATTTTTATCACACTGCTGGGCGGGATCATTGGATTTATTTTAGGTCTTGGAATTTCCAAAATTGGGGAAATCGTGGCTTTTAGTTATGGTTTTAATTTGAAATTTTCCATTACTTGGTGGTCGGCGACTATTGGTTTGGGATTTTCCGCACTTACGGGAATTATTTTTGGATATTACCCTGCTCGTAAAGCCTCCTTACTTTCGCCAATGGACGCACTTAGGAAAGAATAAATTATGCAAATAAATATCTATTACATTATTGCCCATATAATCATCCTTAAATACTGGAGTTTTTAAGGATAGATATTTTGGGGTAAAATTAATAAGAAAATAAAGCAAAACAATGCTGGCAAAAAAACGCCAAAAAATTGAGAAGAATATTAAGACTCCCAAGCAAATGGAAAGGCATTTGAAAGGGATGGCTAATCATCACCGTATTGAGATACTTTTAATTATTAGTGATGACAAGGGTATTACGCTGGATGGGATAATTGAAAAAATAAAAGCTAATCCTAAAACTATCGGGGAGCATACTCGCCGGCTTTACCAAGCAGGATTGGTCAATAAAAAATACCAAGGCAATTTTGTAAAACACACGCTTTCGCCTTATGGAAAAATATTCGTTCAATTTCTCAAAACATTTCAGAAAAGATAATTTGTCTTAAAAAATATTTATCAAGAAATATTCATCCTTAAATACTGGAGTATTTAAGGATAGATTAGGTTGGGGTTTTAGTTGGGTAATTAGTGTAAGTGGTTGTGTAATAAATTTATTGGGGTAAGTATTTTTGCGAGAGCTTGATTTTTTGGGTTGTTTAGGCTAAGGTTTAGTTAACTTTGGCTGGAGTGGAGGGAGCAGTCATGGTGGCTGTTCTTTTTAAATTAAATATACAGACTGAAAAACCTTAAAATAGGAGGATTGTCGCTATGCATAATGAAATGTCGCTTGAAATGAAATTAGGATACTCTCATCAATGTAATGGTTGTGGGAAAATTTTCTTGCAACATGAGGATGGATGTCCTAATTGTGGCATTAGTGCTTCGGTTTCGCCTCTTCAACAATGTCCAAGTGTTTTTGAAAAAATGGATCCTGATGATAAAGATTGGTACACGATGTTTTTTGATGAAATTTCCAATCAAATTATTATTTTATCAGCAAATTCTTCTCATGAGATTCGCCTTCGAGATGGTACTGGGGAGGAATTTATATATTGGATCGTTATAATTGAAGGTGAACCATGCTATGTTTTTTTAAACGATGCATACCCATGGCCAAGGTGATTATGTATGTTATTTTTCTAAAAGGAGGTTAGGATAATGCCACAAAAAACACGAATAGGATTAACGAGTTTGGGAGGTGGTGGTTCGGTAGAATTGCCGGAATGGGTTACTCTCTATTGTCCCGATTGCAAAACTCAAGTTGCAGACAAGGGGCAGTGTCTTTTGGAATTTTTCAAACTTAAATCGGATAAATCCAAAACCGGATTTGTTCTTGGCTTATCGGTGGATTGTCGAAACTGCGGGTGTTATGGAAAACCACCAGCAGTGGAATTTTAAAAAAATGGTTTTTATTAAAAATCCCCGTAGTCGTCGATATGACCGCGGGGCTTTTTTTATTACGCCATAAACTCAAAATCCCGCAAGATTGCGGGGTTGGGGGTTGACTACTGGTCTAAATTTGCTATGGTAGAGGCAGAAACAAAAGCTAAACCAATTAAGGAGGGTTGGCTTTTTTGCTTTTTGTTTTGATAATTTTTGGTACTTTAAAAATAATAGCAGGATTAATCTTGCTTTAATATAATAAAATAGCAAATAAAACCTAGGTTATTATGCAAATTAAACAAGGAGGCACGGCCATGAAGGAAAAACCAGAAAAAGGAAAGGAAGTAAGTTTTCTTCCGGGAAGCGTGATGTTACAATATGTCAATGATAGTGTATGTTTTGTTGGCATGGTAGCAAGGGATCGTATGGCAGATCGCTTAGATGCGCGTGATCTCAGAACGTATAATGCTCAAAAGGATAGGGAGGATGCCTGTGCGATCTATTTGATTTTGGGGTGGTTTGCTGAGGACCAAGAACGTCGATGGTCGATTTTTTCGGGTTCAAAAAAAATCACTTTTCCCAGCTATACAGTCGGAGAAAAAAGGGCGGCCACCCCGATGAATTTTACGGAAGAATTGAGCCTCCTTCGCCTTCATGCGAATGAACCCGTTTCGCGGGGTTTGAGCTTCGGAAAACTTCGTAAAAGAACATTTGGTTTTTCTGAAAAACAAAAAGAAACACTCAAGATGGTAGCGCTTGTCGGTCATTTTATGGCCGGCGGTGGAGTGGAAAATATCCCAAAGTGGCTTGAGTTTTATGGGGATATGAGAAACATACTCGATGAATTTCACCTGGCCGTTGCTTAATTAAAATATTAAAATTTTATAAAATGCAGTCCCCGTAGCCATATCGATGGTTGCGGGGTTCTTTTTTTATTACGCCATAAACTCAAAATCCCGCAAGATTGCGGGGTTTTTTGATATGTGATAGCATGCGAATAGCGCACTACTCGCCTCGATTCGACGAAATGTTTCATCGAGTCGAAGCGGGCGAACGCACCCATGCGAATAAACTTATGGAAAATAATTTTAAAGAAAGACTGAAGAAATATTGGGAAAATACCCAAAAATATTTGAAAAAAGATTCAGGAAGTCTTTATTTGTCGGCTCTTAAAACAGAACAAGCAGAAGAAGCGGAAGAGATTAAGGAAATGAAAATTACAGAGGGGCCAATTCTTGAACCAGAAAGAATTTTAGAGGCGCGAGAGGAAGAGCCGAAAAAGAAATATGATTTCTATGTTGAGCTTGTGTTGTTTTTGATTTTGGGAATTTTGGTTGGGATTGCGCTCAAGACTGAAGCAGTGAAAAGAATCACGATTGGGTATGATGACTACAAGATGAAAATTATGAAGAGCGATTTTGATATCAATAAGATTGAAAAAGATATTTTGCAAAAACAAGAAGCAGAAAGTAAATAGTAAATAGTAAATAGTAAATAGTAAATAGTAATTAAGGGGGATAAATTTTTTAATATTATTATGGAAGAAATTAATACACAAAATAACACAGAAGAAAAACAGAAAGACACAGAAGTAAAAGAAAAGAAAGTTAAGAATCTAATTTCTTTGACGATTCTTTTGTTTGGACTTCTTTTGGGCAGTCTTTTTGTGGATATCGGGCAATTGATAAAAAGCGCTGGTTATTCGCAAAAAAATCTTAATAAAACGGATATTTTTGAAGCTAGCGGAAAAACTTGGGTGGCCTATGACAGCCCGGCTCTTCCAATTGCTGTTATCACGGATGATAGTTGCTCCGATTGTGATCCGGGGGAAATTTTAGCTTGGCTTCGTCGAGTGGCTCCAACAATTAGCGCAGAAAAAATAAATTTTGACAGCGAACAAGGAAAAAATTTGATTAGTGAATTTGGAATCAAAACTTTGCCAGCTTTTATTTTTGAAAAAAATCTTGAGCAAACAGAATTTTTTACGGAAGCCCAGATTTTATTTTATGCCAAAGCGAATAAGTATATTTTAAATGTGCAAACATTAGGAGCGCCCGTAGGAAAATATTTAGAACTTCCTCAAATAAACAATGGTGATGCAACTTTTGGCAATAGTGAAGCGAAAGTCAAGGTAGTTATTTTTTCCGATTTCCAATGCCCGTATTGCAAAGTTTTTTACAAAGCACTGCGCGATACGATGAAAAATTATCAGGATAAAGTTTTATTCGGCGTCAAGGAATTTCCTTTAGTCGGGATACATCCACAGTCGGAAAATGCCGCTCTGGCTTCTATGTGCGCGTTGGAACAAGGTAAATTTTGGGAATATGCCGATATTCTTTATGCTAAACAATCGCAATGGGGCGAAACAAAGGATACGGCTAGCTTCAAAAATTATGCTAGAACATTGAAGTTGAATGAAAATGATTTCAATGGATGTTTGGATAATAAAAAATATCAGGCTAAAATTGAAGCGGACAAAAATGATGCGCAAAATTTTGGTATTACGGGCACGCCGACAATTTTCATAAACGACAAAATTGAAACTGGAACACTTAGCGCGGAGGAACTTAAGGCAGATATTGAAGAACAACTTAGTAAGTAGAAACAAGAAATATATTTTTAAAAGACTCATATTTATGGGTCTTTTTATTTTTTCATAAGAATCTCCTTATGGATTTTATTTTCTCAAAAATTTAGCCTTACTTTTTCTTTCCGCAAGAAAAAGTAACAAAAAGAACTCTCAGCCGAGCTCACGTGCCAATAAATTCTTCATTCGTCGGCTAAAATTTATAACTCGGCCCGACCAAATGCGTCGGGCCTCAAACAGTATAAATTTTTTAACGCCGACTCATTCGAATTTATAATGGCACGTTTCGCAAGGCTGAACTAAAATAAAGAAAGATTAATTCGAATCTTTCGCAATGTTTTATTTATGTGCTATAATATTAAAGTAAATTTGTATATTAGTATATTTGTAATAATTTCGCCCGCCTCGCGTCGACAAGCAATTACCTTTGCGAGTCGAGGCTGGCGAAATAAACGAAATACGAAACATTTAAAAAACTTTTCGTAATTTCGTATTTAGTATTAATTTCGTATTTCGTAAAATATGAAGAACCACAAAGACATTTTTGAAGTTATTTTTTTTGCTCGGGGCGGGCAAGGCGCCAAGACGACGGCGGAGATTTTGGCGCAGGCGGGAACTTATGAAAATAAATTTGTCCAAGCTTTTCCAAGTTTTGGACCGGAAAGATCGGGCGCGCCGACTAAAACTTATTTGCGAATTTCCGATCATGAAATTAGAACGCACGAACCGGTTGTTGATCCGGATTTGGTAGTGGTACTTGACGACACACTTTTAGATTCGCAAGAAGTGGCTTTCAATTTAGACAAAGATGAGTTTTTGATAATAAATACAAAAATGGCAGAACACGAAGTGCGAGAAAAACTGATTCAAAGAGGTGGAAAATTTGAAGGTAAAATTCATCCAATTGATGCCAGTGGAATTTCCCTTTCAATTATCGGTCAACCTCGTCCCAACACTGTAATTTTGGGAAAATTTGTACAAGTTTCTGGAATGGTTAAATTGGAAAGTGTGCTTGAAGAATTTAGGTTGATTTTTGAAAAGAAAATCGGCAAAGAAAATTGTGATAAAAATATTCAAGCGATTGAGAAGGCGTATGATAGTATCTAGCCCTTACGAATTACGAACTTTTACGAATGTAACGAAAATATAAATAAATTTTTAACATTAACAAAAATAAAAATCGAATTCATTCGTACATTCGTACGATTTCGTAATTCGTAAGGAAACGACATGGCAGAGCACGGAGCAATCATAAAACATGATCAAAAAAAATCGCCTAAGACCGGAGCGTGGCGGTATATGCATCCGGAAGTGGACAAAAAAAAGTGCATTGGTTGTGGCACTTGTGTTGGTTTTTGTCCGGATGCAACTATAACAATAGAAAATAAAAAAGCCCAAATTGATTACGAATATTGCAAAGGTTGTGGAGTTTGTGCGGAAGTTTGCCCGATGAAGGCGATAATAATGAAGAAAAAATGACAATTTTATTGTCATGCCGAATTTATTTCGGCATCTCTTAATTTTAGATCCTGAAACAAGTTCAGGATGACAAAAGACAAAAATTTATGAATAAAAAAAATAAAAAATTAGCTTTGACTGGTGGTGCGGCGGCAGCGGAAGCTTTGAAGCAAATTGAAATAGATGTGATGCCGATTTATCCGATTACGCCACAGACTACCATTATTGAAACTTATGCTGGATTTGAGGCTAATGGCGAAGTGGACACAGAGATAATCAAAGTCGAATCAGAACATAGTGCGATGAGTGCGGCGATTGGAGCAAGTGCGGCTGGAGTCAGAACGGCCACAGCTACTAGTTCGCAAGGATTGGCGCTCATGCATGAAGTTCTCTATATCGCCAGTGGTTTTCGTTTGCCAATTATGATACTGGTGAGTGCGCGAGCTTTGGCTTCGCCTATAAACATTCATGGCGATCACAGTGATGTGATGGGTTGTCGAGATTCTGGTTGGATTCAACTTTTTTGCGAAAATGGTCAAGAAGTTTATGATAAAACAATTATTGGCATGAAATTGGCGGAAAAAGTGAAACTGCCAATCATGGTGATCATGGATGGATTCAATACTTCTCATAGCGTGGAAAATTTGGAAATTTTGGAAACAAAAGTTGTGCAAGAATTTGTGGGAGAATTTGAGGCGGTGAGTCCACTCTTGGACACCGAAAATCCCGTGACATACGGTGCGGTAGCACTGCAGAATTCATATTTTGAATTTAGAATCGATCAGGAAGAAGCAATGAAAAACGCAGAAGAAGAATATGAAAAAATCAAGCGGGAGAAAATATGATATTTTTGAAGAATATCCCGCCTCATCGGCGGGCAAGAAAACAGAAGACGTGGAAAAAATTATGGTGCTAACTGGCAGTGCGGCGGGAACGGCGAAGGTGGTGGTGGATAAGTTGCGAGAGGCAGGAGAAAAAGTTGGAATTTTGAAAATAAATTTATTTCGACCATTTCCGCATCAAGAAATTGCCGAAAGTTTGAAAAATGCCAAAGAAATAATTGTTTTGGATCGTGCCCAATCAATCGGAACCTACCCGCCGTTTTATAGTGAAATTATAAATTCTTTATATGGAAACGGTAGAGACGCAAAATTTTGCGTCTCTACGGGACGCGAAATCAAATCCTATATCTATGGTCTCGGCGGACGCGATATATTTCAAAAACAAATTGAGGATGTTTTTATGGGGAAGATAAAAAGCAAATACATACAATAAATCAGAACCACTGATTAGCACATGATTATAATGATTTCACTGAATTTTAATTCATGTGAAATCATGTGAGTTCAGTGATAATCAAGTGGTTCAGACATTATGAACAAAGAACTAACAAAATATTATTCGGCAGGACACTCGGCTTGCGCGGGGTGTGGGTTTCCGGCGATTGTGCGGGCGGTTTTGGGGGAACTAAAAACTGATGTGGTTATTGCCAATGCGACAGGGTGTTTGGAGGTGACTTCGACGCTTTATCCATATTCAGCTTGGAAAGCGCCCTACATTCACAATGCTTTTGAAAATGCGGCGGCCACGATTTCTGGAGTGGAGAGAGCTTATGAAGCCTTGAAAAAGAAAGGCAAGATTTCTAAAAATAAAAAGATAAAATTTGTGGCTTTTGGCGGAGATGGTGGAACATATGATATTGGTTTGCAAAGCTTGTCAGGAGCGCTGGAGCGCGGACATAATTTTCTGTATGTTTGTTATGACAACGGCGGGTATATGAACACGGGCAATCAGAGATCATCCGCGACGCCCTACGGCGCTTTCACAGAAACAACGCCAACCGGAAAAGAATCTTTTGGAAAAATCGAGACGCGCAAAAATTTGATGGAGATTGTTAATGCTCATCGCATTGGGTATTTGGCTCAATCTAATGTCGCCTATTTAGCTGATCTAAAAAAGAAAGCTAAGAAAGCTCTGGAAACTGACGGGCCAAGTTTCCTTTTGGTTTTTTCACCTTGTACTAATAATTGGAAATTTCCAACTTCACAATATGTGAATGTAGGAAAGTTAGCGACGGAAACAAATTTTTGGCCATTATATGAAATTGAAAATGGTGAACATAAATTAAGCTTCGAACCAAAGAAAATAACTCCCGTCACGGAATTTTTGAAAACCCAAGGCCGTTTTAAGCATCTCTTTAAAGAAGAAAATAAACCTCATTTAGAAGAAATTCAGAAATTAGTCAATGAAGAATTCGCTAGGATTGCGAATTTGTGTGAATAATAATAAAAATATAATATCCCTCCTCTCCCTTAGGGAGAGGATGTCCGGTACTCCGGACAGAAGAGGGAAAAGGCTAAATGAAAAGAATAAAAACGAATATTTTAGGAGATATTAAACAGAAAGAGGAAATTGAAGATGGAATAATTTTTGTGAGTTCGTTCCCTCTCTGTCGCGAGTACGCGACATCTCTCCCAAAGGGAGAGAGGGAAAAGAATTGAGCCCACGATCAGAATTGAACTGACCCCGCACCATTTTTTGAAGTTTTCATTTGAGCCGTCCATCGGACTTGAACCGATAACCTATGATTTACGATACCATTGCTCTACCAATTGAGCTAGGACGGCGTATGTTATTTGGAAAAATGGTGCGGGGCGAGTGATACCGTTTCTCCCGCCTCATCGGCGGGTCGCCGGAGAGGCGACTACCAATTGAGCTACGTGGGCACTTGTATAATAATTACATAATAATTAAAATAATTCAAATGAGTAAAATAATTAAAGCTACTGTGTTTTTTTCTTTTTTTATTCTTTTAGTATCTGGATGCGCTAACGAAAGACAAGCGGAAAGTATACCTCAGGATAATCAAAGTCAAAATAAAAATATTTCACAGTCAGATCAAGCTAAAAATTTAAAATCATGTGCAAATGGAATAGTTTGTGAAGAAGGTTATGTTTGTTATGATTCACAATATAGTGGTATGGGGCCAAATGGTATAGTCACTGGAGTACAAAAAGGAGACTCATTATGTCATAAAATATGCATCGACGATAATGATTGCGAAAATGGCAAGTGTCAGGAGGTAGAAAGAACAGGCGGAGATGTTATGTATAGAATTAAATTCTGCATGGAGAATATTAATTAATTTTTAAAAATTATTATGAAACTATATATCTGTGAAATTTGCGGGGAAATATCAATGAAATTTTATGCCGTATTTAGAGGTATTATATTATGTAGCAAAAGATTGACAATTTCTTTGGATGTGCTACAATTAATTCAGCTAAAAACACCCGCTCTGACCCGCAAGGGCACGGCGGGTTTTAGTTTATAAAAAATGGAAAATTCTAAAATAAAACAAAAAAGAATAGCAATATATATTGATGGGAGTAATTTTTATTATAAATTGCGGGATTTGGAAGTGCCAAATACAACTTATTTTAACTATAGTGGTCTTTCTAGATGGTTGGCGCGAGATCGTGTTATTATTTCAAAAAGATATTATATTGGTGTTGTAAGAGCAAAAGAAAATGATGAAAAAGGACAAAAGTTAAGAAAAAATCAGCAGAGATTATTTAATCATCTTTGTTCTCCGTTGCAAGGCTTCATCGTAAAGCAAGGTTATCTTATGAAAAATGACGGAGTTTATCATGAGAAAGGCGTTGATGTGAAAATGGCAGTAGATTTATTAGTTGGTGCATATGAAGATCTTTATGATACGGCAATTCTACTTTCTTCTGATACTGATTTAATTCCGGCGATTCAAAAAATAAAACACTTAGGCAAGGAAGTCGAATATATAGGTTTTTCACACAAGCCTAGTTTAGGTTTGCAAAAATACGCCTCACTAACAAGACTAATGATCAAAGAAGAAATAGAAAAATTTGTTTCAAAAGAAATTTACAAAAAACAATAATAATTATGGACAAATATCAACAAGCTTGGGAAAAGTTTCAAAATAAGTATGGTGTGCTGACTATAATATAAAAACATAAAAAATTAAATAAAATAATATGCCAAAAAATAAATTTTCGGATGATGATTTAAAAGAAAAATCTAAAAAAATAGAAGCTATTTATAATGAAGCGGTTAGTGAAATTAAAGAGCTTGAAAAGAAACAAAGAGAGATTATCGATAATTGCATTATAAAACTTGAGCAAATAAAGATAGAAAAAATAAGAAATGTTATTAAAGAAAAATAATTTTATAAAAATATCACTAATAAATAAGTTAATAAAAAAACTATGAGTCAAGAAGAAATAAAACCAGCGGACGCGAAACAAGAAGAAATAAAAACTCCAGAAGCTGTTGTTGAAAATCCTCTGACAGTTGAGAGTATTGAAGCGCAAATTGCTGATTTGCAGGCTAAATTAGGAGAGATGAAAAGAGCAAGTGAAAAAACAATTCAAACTGAAACAGGACAAATTGATATATCAGCAGAAAAACTTGATGTGGAAAGTCCGGAAGAAATATCTATTGCTAGACAAGAAATCGGGGACATTGAGATTAAAAAGCAAGTCATTGCTAAAGAAGCAAATGAAAAAATTCAGAGTGAGGCTATGGAATTTTTTATCGCAAATAGTGAAAAAGATGTTATAGCAGAACCAAAGAAAAAAGAAACGTTGCAAGAAGCGCCTGTTGAAAACAAAGAACCTGTCCAAGGTGCAGATAGGCTAGCAGAACCGGATATTGAATATAAATCTCTTATAGAAAAAATAAAACCTATTAACGATGAAATAAACAAACGCGTAGTAGAAATTATTAACGATAGAAAAGATAAAAAGGATCCATCGTGGCATGGCACAGATGAACAAAATCAAGCGATAGATAGTCTTAGAAAAGAAAAGGACTTACTTACAATAAGAGCAGATGAAATTGAGGAAGAAAAAGATCGTTTGATTTCTAAAAAAGAGTCAGTTGCTAAAGATCTTAGTGCTAATGAAAAATCAAAAGCTGATTTAGAAAAAAATCTTGGTAAGAAATTTGAAGTTAGGCAAGAAGCAGAAAATATTATGCGAGAAGTAAAGGCTATGCGAGGCGAACTTGACAGTGAGAAAGGAAAATTGGTGCTTAATTCAAAAATTACTAAAAAATTAATAGAATTAATGATGCAACCGGGGGTGCTTCCTGAGGCTGGTAAAAAATGGACAGAACTTTACAAACCTATTGACGAAATAGATTTTAATCAGGTCCAAGAAATTATTGACCAATATAATAAAGCGGATGCCTTAGATAAAGAAATAGATGCGAATGAGACTAAGGATAGAGAAGAAATTGAAAGTGTGTATGGCATTGAACCTATAAATATTGATAAGGTGTTAAAAAATAATACTAATCCTGATTTGAAAAAAACGCGTGAAGAAATTAAAACTAAATTATTCGAACGCGTTTTGAAAAATAAAGCAAATAAGCGCGAAATGATTATGGCTGAAGAATATGCGGCGAAAGCAGTTAACGCAACTGGAGGAACAGGTTTTCGCACAGTTCCGAGAGTATGGTATGAAAATAAGCGACTATTAAAAGCTATGATGAAAGCAAATAGTCAAATAGACGAAGCTTATATTAAAAGAAGATTAGAACAAAAATAATCAATTGCGGAAGAAATTATTAGCAGTTTATAAATATTCTTATGGATGAAGAAATAAAGAAAAAACTGGAATCAGGTTTATTGTATGGTTTTTTCGAGTTAGAAAATAAAGATAAAATTAATAAAATAAATGTGATAAAAATAGATTATCAAAAACAAATTGAAGTATTAAAACAGGAGCGCGATAAAGTCATTAGTGAATCTGTCGCATTTTTAGAAGAAAGAAAAATGGAAGAAATAAGAAAAGGATTATAAATATATGGAAAAAATGGAAGAAAAAATTGATATACTAGATACCAATGTTTCAATTGAAAAATCTAAGGATAGTAAGATTGAAAATCTTGAAGTGTCAAAAGAAAATTCCGAAATATTAGCAAAGAAGAATGTTGAAGAAATGGAAAAAGACGCGAAAGAATTAGATCTGACTAAATCAGAAAGTATGCTTAATGACGAAACTGATTCAATCGGACATGAACCGGAAATTCAAGAAGAAGTTTTTAAAAGCGACGGAGTTATTGAAAAATTGAAATCAATTTCAGAGAGAGCCAGTAAAATTTTGGACGATGCAAAATCAGGAATTAAAAAAGTTTTAGCTGGAGGAATGGCAGTAATGGCTTTTTCCGAAGCGGGTAATATAAGAGAAATAAAAGCAGAGGGAATGGATAATAAACAATCCACTATTGAATCAATAGAAAAAAACCAAAAACAACGATATGTAGAAGAAATTGAAAAAATAAGGAATATTGCTATTAATGAACCCAATGAATATTCTTTTATTTTTGCGAAAAAAAGCGGAGAATATATTTTTCCCAAGGGACAAGAGGGTAATAATTTTTCAAACTCTTTTAGCGTGAAAGAAATTAGAAAATACATAGGAAATGAAGAATGTAGCATAGAGCTTATTCATACTCATCCAGCTAAACTTATTAATCCTAGTGATGAAAACATAGTGGAAAAAATTAGAAAAGGAGAAATGGAGAACAATTTGATGCCTCCAAGTATTACAGATATATCTAATATTATAGATAAAAAAAATATTTTTGGAGATAATTTTAGTAAAATAACATCAAAAGTAGTTGAACCTTCTGGTATATGGGAATATTCTTTAAATTTTGAAAATAGTCAGTTCGATGAAATAGTTAATGAATTTCAGGATGAGTTTACTACCGAAAGAGTTATCAAAGAAAGTAACTTAACTAAAGAAGAAAATTCAACTTTAAATAAGGTGTCGGAATATATTAATTTTGAGAATATGAACTCTTCTGTAAGATTTTTTATGCTGATAGGTCTTTTAGAGCAAACCCATATTGATATTTGTGAAACTATTTCTGAAAAATTAGCAAGTACTATTCTTAAAAAAGAGGAAAAATTAAAGGAAAAATATCCAGAAGCCTATAGTGATTTTAAAGAAATTATTGATAATGAAAGAAGGATAACAGAGTTCAAATCCGAAGGATCAAAAGAGTTAATAAGAAAAAACATGGAATTATACAAAAAAAATGGCATAATATTAAAACATACGCCTTTTGAAAAAATAGACAAGAAAACTAACTAATTTTTAAAAATTAATATGAAACTATATATTTGTGAAATTTGTGGGGATGCGTATATTGGGGAGGAGAAGCCGACGGATTGTCCGTTTTGTGGGGCGAGGAATAATTTTATCAAAAATGCCGATGAAGCCAAGCCGATTGTGAATGAAAAAATAGAAATTGGCGAAATTTCCAAGAAAAATCTTTTGGAAACTTTGGCACTGGAAACTCGAGCCAATGCGATGTATCTTTGTATGGCGGGGAAAGCTTCGGAATATAAAATCAAGGCAATGTATAAACGGTTGGCGAAAGTGGAGTTGGAGCACGCAGTGATCGTGACAAAACTTTTGGGCATTGCAATGCCAGAGATAGTTCCAGAAACTTGTGCCGATGAAAATTCAGAAAATTTTCAAAAGACAATTGAGTTGGAAGATCATGCAGTTGAATTATATAAAAAGTTTACCACTGAAGCGACAGAGCCAAACATCCGAAAATTTTTCGGAGCGTTGATGCAGGTTGAGGCAGGACACGTAGAGCTAATAAATAGTTTTATTTAAAAAATATGATTAAAAAAATTGCAATAGGAATAATTATAATAATTCTTATTGTTTTTTCTATTTTCAATCCCGACTTATTTGTGTCGTATGAAATTTTGCCTGTTTTGGGGTTAATGTTGATTTGGAGCGCATGTCTTTTGTGCTTAGTTTTATATAGATTTAGAAATAATTCACCTCAATTTTTAGATACACTTTATAATTTTTTATGGCTTATTCCATTTGTGTATGTTATTATATTTTCATTTATGAATGATATACCTAATCCTTTTAAAAAATATCCATGTGTTCCAGACGGAGGTCTTTTATTTAGATTGCTTCCTTTCATGTGGGGATTTTTTTATTCTTTGGTTTATACGGGTTACTATATTTGTAAATATTTTCAAAAAAATTCATATAGTAAGGTAATGAAATATTTAATGATTGTGCTTATTGCAGTTTATATTATTTTTATTGTTATTGTTTTTGTAAAAATAAAGATAACTACGAATAGCGAGTGTGTTTTTTTAAGAATGTAAGTTATTATTACAACAATGATTACTCAAATTCAAATTTTAATTTTCGGTTTCGTGTTTTTGATAAAGGGCATTGATATTCTAATAGAACCAATTTTCGAAAATTTCTAATTTCTAAACAATTTCCAATGTCTCAATGATTAAATTTTCAAATTTTTTGAAAATTGAAAATTGAAAATTGAAAATTTTCTTGACATGATTTGGATTTACACAATTGTTTCAGTTTTAATAATAAGTTTCATTTCCTTGGTGGGAGTTTTTTCGTTGTCTTTTGATCAGAAGAAACTATACAAGATTCTGATTTATCTGGTGAGTTTTTCGGCGGGGACTTTGATGGGGGACGCATTTTTGCATCTTATTCCGGAAGCGTTTGAAAATTCGCAAAACACTATAGAAATTTCTTTTTCAATTTTGGGTGGAATTTTGATTTTCTTTTTAATTGAAAAACTTATTCGTTGGCGTCATTGTCATGAAGAACCTTGTATTGATCATCCGCATCCATTTTCTTATGTAATTTTGACGGGGGACGCTGTGCATAATTTTATCGACGGAGTAATTATCGCTGGTAGTTTTTTAGCCAGCATTCCGCTGGGAATAGCGACAACTGTGGCGGTGATTTTCCATGAAATCCCTCAAGAGATTGGCGATTTTGCCTCTTTGGTTTATGCTGGTTTTTCTAGGGCCAAAGCTTTGTTTTTTAACTTCCTTACGGCCCTCACAGCAGTGCTTGGAGCGGTTTTAATTTTATTGATAAATTTAAATCCAGAGAATTTAACCGCATTTTTAGTGCCTTTTGCGGCGGGAGGCTTCATCTATATCGCTGGAACTGACCTAATTCCCGAACTTCACAAACACCGCTCGTTCAAGGCTGGTTTTTGGCAAACAATTGCCTTTGTGCTGGGCATGGGACTGATGGCAGGGATGTTGTTTTTGGAATAAAAATGTTACAATAAATATGGCTTAAATTAGCCATCACAGCAGAATAATCAGTATTTTGGTTGATTAATTGTAACATAAATGTTATATTTAAAGCATAAAAATGTTACTATTATACACATATGAAAACTGAAAAATTAAATAAAAGACAAGAAATAATCCTTTCCTTTGTTGAAAAAGAAGGTAGTGTTTCTATGGGTCAGATAGTTGAGCGAATAGGAAAGCAATTAGGTCAAGTGACCAGAATGACTATTTCAAGAGACCTAGAAAAGATGTTAGAACTTAATTTGATAGAAAGGCAAGGAACAGTTGGGCGAGCTGTCACCTATCAACTTTCTTTCAAATATCCGATTGTAAAAAAGATTGATGTTGAAAAATATTTTGCTCAAGATCTTGATCGAAGAGAAGTTAAGGAGAATTTTAATTTTGATATTTTCAGTCAGCTGAAAGATGTTTTTACTGATGCTGAAAAAAACAAGCTTTCTGATTTGAATGAAATTTATAGAAAAAAGATAAGAGACATTTCACCGGATGCATTGAAAAAAGAAATTGAAAGAATGAATATTGATTTCAGTTGGAAATCTTCAAAAATCGAAGGAAACACTTATAATCTTTTGGAAACGGAGCAGTTAATCAAAAATCAGAAAGAGGCGATTGGGCATTCAAAGGAAGAGGCAGTAATGATTCTCAATCATAAAAAAGCCTTGGAATATGTTGGTAGTAATAAAAAGGAATTTCAGGCTATATCCGTTCCTAAGATAGAAAATATCCATTCCTTGCTGGTGGATGGCTTGGATGTAACAAAAAATCTAAGAAAAACTTTAGTTGGAATAACCGGAACAAATTATAAGCCGTTGGATAATGATTTTCAAATTAAAGAAGCTTTGGAAAAAGCTTGCCAGTTAGTAAATGAAACTAAGGATGTTTTTGAAAAAGCTATTGTCATGATGTTGCTTATCGCCTATATCCAGCCATTTGTTGATGGCAACAAGCGCGTCAGCCGACTTTCGGGTAATGCTATTTTGCAATCCTTTGATTCTTGCCCGCTTTCTTATCGCAGTATGGACGAAATAGAATATAAAAAAGCTATCTTGCTTTTTTACGAACAGAATAATGTTTCGTATTTCAAGGAATTGTTTCTGAAACAGTTTGAATTTGCTGTGGAAAATTATTTTGGGTAATTTATTATATGCAGGAAATATTGAAAAAAATCGAAGAGCTAAAAATTAAACTCCCGACCATTCGGGACTATCTTTGACTTGCCTGAAAAAGAAAAAAGAATAGAAGAATTAAAAAAAGAAACAATCAAAGAAAATTTTTGGAATGATTCGCAGTCGGCTGGAAAAATTATGCAGGAGATTGAAGAGTTGAAAAAAGAAATTGGGGAAATTGGGGAAATTGAAAAGCGATTGGATGAAATTGAAGAACTTGCAAAAATCATTGAAAACAAAAAAGATGAAAAAGAAATTGAGCGGGAAATTAGGGAAATCGGGGAAATTATAGAAAAATTGGAATTTAAGACTCTTTTTTCTGATGAGTATGATCGCAATGATGCCATCGTCACAATCATGAGTGGAGCGGGCGGAGTGGATGCGCAGGATTGGTCAGAGATGTTGCTTCGAATGTATCTCAAGTGGTCAGAAAAAAATAATTTTAAAGCAAGATTGCTGGACGAAACGCGCGGGCAAGAAGCGGGGATAAAAAGTGCTACGCTGGAAATTTCCGGTGCCTTTGCTTATGGGTATTTGAAAAGCGAAGCGGGCGTGCATCGGTTGGTGCGACTCTCACCATTTAATGCGGACAATCTTCGACAAACTTCTTTTGCGCTAGTGGAAGTGATGCCCGTAATTGCGGAGATAAAAGAAGTAAAAATAAATCCGCAGGATCTTCGCGTGGATGTGTATCGATCAAGCGGCGCAGGCGGGCAATCTGTCAATACGACTGACAGTGCGGTGCGCATCACGCATCTTCCAACCGGCGTTGTTGTTTCTTGCCAAAATGAAAGAAGTCAATTGCAAAACAAAGAACAAGCGATGAAAATTTTGCGGGCTAAATTGCATAAAAAATATTTGGAAGATTTGGAAATAGAAAAAATGAAATTACGCGGTGAACAACCTAGTGCTGAATGGGGCAGTCAAATTCGTTCCTATGTGATTCATCCATATAAAATGGTCAAAGATCATCGAACAAAATATGAAACTGCGGGGGCAGAAAGTGTTTTAGAAGGAAATCTCAATGAATTTATGGAAAGCTATTTGAAGTATTTGAAAAAATAGTTTATAATAGTATTACTAAATACGAAATAAGCGAAATACGAAAGAAAGTACGAAAAAATAATTTAAAGTATTTGAAAATGTTTGTATTAATAATTTTAGTATTTCGTTAATTTCGTATTTCGTAAAACATTATGAGAAGAGAAAATAAAACAGAAATTGAAGATAATATTGAAATAGAAAATGAGATAGAAGAAATGATGCCGGAAAATAATTCGCCTCTGATTAAATTTGATCATGTGAGCAAGTTCTTTAAGGATGACCGAATTATTTTGGATAATATTAATTTGGAGATAAAAGCCGGCGAGTTTGTTTCAATTGTCGGACCGAGCGGAGCGGGAAAATCAACTTTACTCAAGATGGTTTATGTTGAAGAAATGCCAAGTGAAGGCTCGGTTTATTTTGATGGAGTTTCGCTGGATATGATCAGTCGGCGGAAACTTCCCTATCATCGAAGAAGGATTGGTACTATTTTTCAGGATTTTAAATTATTGCCTCAAAAAACTACTTTTGAAAATGTCGCCTATGCTTTGGAAGTTTGCGGATTATCTAAGGAGGAAATATTGCAGGATGTGCCACAAATTTTGGATATCGTGGGGCTGGGAGATAAAATGGAAAAATTTCCTCATGAGCTTTCTGGCGGAGAACAGCAAAAAGTAGTTTTGGCGCGAGCGTTAATTCATAAGCCACTGGTAATTGCGGCGGACGAACCGACGGGAAACTTAGATTCGGCAAATTCATTGGAAATAGTCAAACTGCTTTTAGAAATTAATAAATTGGGAACAACGGTTATTTTAGTTAGTCATGATCGGGAAATTGTGAATAAAGCTAATAGAAGAGTAATTTTGCTTGATCGCGGAAAAATAATTTGCGATGATGCAAAGGGGAAATATAAAATCTGCTAATCTTTACTAATTACTAATTTTGTACGAATATACTAATAAAAAATTCGTACATTAGTATATTAGTAAATGATTAGTAATTCGTAATGTTATGTTTTTAATTATCGGACGAACAATTAGGGCTAGTTTTATAAATTTTTGGCGTAATGGCTGGTTGTCAGTGGCAGCGGTGAGTGTTTTAGTGCTAGCACTTTTTGTGGTGGGGTCGGTTTTTATGGTGGGATTAGTGGCAAATGATGTTCTTCAAAATGTTGAAAAAAAAGTGAGTATTAGCGTGTATTTTAAAACTGATATAAGCGAAGAAAAAATATTGGAAAATAAGAGAGACTTGGAAAATATCAAAGAAATAAGTTCAGTGGAATATATTTCCAAAGATAAAGCGTTGGAAATTTTCAAACGCGACAATGCTGACGAGCCAGTGATTATGGAATCACTGGAAGAAATTGGAGAAAATCCACTGCTTGCATCTTTAGTTATCAAAGCTGATAATCCTAGCCAATATCAAGCAGTGGCTGATTATATAGCTAATGCTTCTTTCAAGGATGATGTCGGGCGAGTTAATTATGGAAAAAATCGAGAAATTATCGATCGCCTGAATGGAATAATTTTTCAAATCAAGAAAGTCGGTTTGATTTTGGTTGGAATTTTTGGAATAGTTTCCATTCTGATAATTTTTAACACAATTAGAATTACAATTTATACCCACAGACAAGAAATTGAAGTGATGCGGTTAGTCGGATCGTCCAATATGTTCATCCGTTTGCCGTTTATTTTTGAAGGAATAATTTATGGCGTAATTGCTTCGTTTATCGCTTCGCTTATTATTTTAGGAACGATTAAAATTATAAATATCTATGCTTCGGCGGTGGTTTCTTCCGGAAATTTATTTTCTTTTTATCTTGCCAACGCGCTTTATGTTTTGGGATTGCAAATTATCATCGGTTCCTTTCTCGGCATTGCCAGCAGTTGGATTGCGATGAGGAAATACCTTAAGATATAACCGATGCGAATCTACGAATGAAATGCGAATCTACGAATAATTTATTGAGTTGATTTTTGTAAAAAAATAAAAGCCCCTTCTTGTCAGTTGCAAGAGAGGCTTTTTGATTTTGTATTTATCCGAGATTTTTAATCTCGGTAAACTGTGCAAACTCCATCCATTGGGCCGATAGAAGATTCTTGAAAAAGGACATAAAAAGTTCTTCCTTTTTCAATGACCTTTTTGGCTTGTTTGATTTCATTCGCAGGACAAGGTTTTATTTTTTCAACATAACCAAAATAAATATAACCAATACTATCATGTTGAAATTGAGTTTTAATTATTCCGGCACGAAAAAGGATTTGCCTTATTTGAGCATTTCCCAAGGAAAAAACCGGAGAATTTAATTCATTTAGATCTTGAATTAATTGAATTTTCTCTTTGCCATTTTCATATTGCATGATTGTTTTTATCCTTTCAAATAATGGGTAAGTGGGTGAAATAAAAAATTAAAGAACTGTTTTTTTGTATTTAGTTGGGGAAGAGGGATTCGAACCCCCGCATGACGGGATCAGAACCCGTTGCCTTACCGCTTGGCTATTCCCCAGCAGTTATTACTTAAACAGCATACTTTAAACTTAAAATAAAATCAATATTGACATCAAAATACAATCTGCTAAAATACAATTAGCACTCACTCTTGACGAGTGCTAATACCTGCGGTATAATACAAATGTATGCGAATAGAGGGCAAATAAATCGCAAATAAATTATTCGTAAAAATTAGTTTAAACATTCGCAACATATTAGCATTTTATGAACGACAGACTCAAAAAAATTTTAGCGGCGGTGGTGGAAGAATATACTAATTCGGCTATTCCGGTTGGCTCGAAAATACTGGAAGATAAATATGGTTTGAAAGTAAGTTCGGCGACGATTAGAAATGATATGGTGGAATTGGAAAAGGAAGGCTATTTGCACCAACCGCATATTAGTGCGGGACGGATTCCGACGGACAAGGGATATCGTTTTTTCGTGGAGAGTATTATGCCGGATCAAAAATTAAGCTTGACTGATCAAAAAAAACTACAAGCGGAAGTTTTGAAATTGAAAGCCAAAAATCAACGGCTTTCCCGTACGACGGCTAAATTACTTTCCTCATTATCAGGAAGCTTGGCAATTAGTGGATCAGAAAAAGAATTTTATGATTTTGGCATCGGCGAACTTTTGGAAAATCCGGAATTTCAAAATGTGGATGAGTTTTGTCGAATTGCCGAAGCGTTAGATTATATTGATGAAAATGTGGATACAATTCTTTCCAAATTAAAAGACGGAGAAACGAGAATTTTTATCGGCAAGGAAAATCCAATCAAGGAAATTTCCAATTGCTCAATGGTAGTGAGTCCCTATACAACTAAATCTGGAGAAAGAGGAGTATTGGCGATTGTCGGACCGAAAAGAATGAAATATGCCAAAAACAAATCGCTTTTGGATTACGCTCGAAAACTTTTGGGCGGATCGATGGCAATAATTTTGATAGTAGAAAGTGGAATAGTTTTTATTAAATAAAAGTATGCGAATAGCGCTCTACGAATGCGCACATGCGAATAATAAATTTATGGAAAAAATAAAAAAAATGGAAGCTAGTGAACAAAAAAAAGATAGGGCACGGCCAATGGAGATTACTGTCAAGGCGGTGGTAATTAGCGAAGACGGTCAAACACTTATTCTTAAAAGAGTAAAAGATTCCGATACCAATCCAGACAAATGGGATATTCCGGGGGGGCTTTTGGAGGCTGGTGAAACGATAGAAAAAGCTTTAAAAAGAGAAATAAAGGAAGAAACAGGATTGGAAGTGGAAATTGGACCGGTTATACGCGTTTCTGAATTTCCCAAAGAAACTAAGCAATTTAAAAAAGAAAAAAGATCTTTGCGCTTCATTGCTTATTGCCAAGGAAATACAGAAGTAAAATTGAGCGACGAACATAGCGAATTTCTTTGGTTAGAAATAGACGAGGCAGTAAAAAAATTAAATGAGAAGGATGGTTTTGAAAACGACAAGGGAAATACTTTACTGGATGCTAAAAAATATTTAGAACTAAAAAATTCTCTGGAAGGTTGGAAACGATGCATGGCGGATTTTGAAAATTATAAAAAAAGACAAGCGGAAGACAGGAAAGATATGATTGCTTTTTCGAATTTAAATTTAATTTCGGAAATCCTTCCGATATTAGATAATTTCCATGCTTCGACGGATCATATTCCGGAAGATCAAAAAGATGGTGGTTGGGTGGTTGGGATTATGCATATTCAGCATCAGTTGGAAAAAGTCCTAGAGGAAAATGGCGTGAGTGAAATTTTGGTGAATGTTGGAGATGAATTTGCTCCAAATATTATGGAAGCCGTGAAACAAGAATCAGGAGACAGTGAACAGGAAACATCCGAAAATAAAGTTAAGAAAGTTTTGATGAAAGGATATAAAATTAATAGCAAAGTAATTAGGGTGGCGAGAGTAGTTGTAGAATAATAAATTTAAAGTTAATTAAAATTAAAAAGTCATTGTTCATTGATCCTTGATCATTGCTCATTGGCAAAAAATTTATGTCAAAAATATTAGGAATCGATCTTGGGACAACTAATTCTGCAATGGCAATTGTGGAAGGTGGCAGTCCAGCGATAATTGAAAACAAAGAAGGAGCGAGAACTACACCGTCAATGGTAGCTATTTCAAAATCTGGCGAAAGATTGGTTGGGCTTTTGGCTAAGCGCCAAGCAGTGACAAATTCTGGCAACACGCTTTATTCAATCAAGCGTCTTATTGGGCGAGCTTTTGCGGATGATGAAGTGCAACGCGACATGAAACTCATGCCATATAAAATTGAAAAATCTAATGGCGGAGTAAAAATAAAAATGGGAGAAAAAGAATATACTCCACAAGAAATTTCTGCGATGATTCTTTCTAAACTCAAAGCAGACGCCGAAGAAAAATTAGGCGAAAAAATCGAAGAAGCGGTGATCACTGTGCCGGCCTATTTTGATGATTCACAAAGAAAGGCTACTAAGGAAGCTGGAGAAATTGCCGGACTAAAAGTGCGAAGAATCATTAACGAGCCGACCGCGGCAGCTCTTGCTTATGGTTTTAATAAGAAAAAAGATGAAAAAATTGCTGTTTATGATTTGGGTGGCGGAACTTTTGACATTTCTATTTTGGAAGTCGGTGATGACACAGTAGAAGTAAAATCTACTAATGGCGACACGCATCTTGGTGGAGACGATTTTGACCAAATTATAATCAACTGGATAATAACAGAGTTCAAAAAACAAGAAGGCATTGATTTGGGCAATGATTCATTGGCACTGCAAAGAATCAAAGAGGCAGCAGAAAAAGCTAAGATTGAGCTTTCCACAGCGGCTGACACTGAAATTAACCAACCTTTCATCACCACTGACGCTAATGGTCCAAAACATTTAGTCATGAAAATTACTCGCGCTAAACTGGAAGAATTGGTGGGGGATTTAGTCAAAAAAACACTTGAACCAACCAGAAAAGCATTGGCGGATGCAAAATTAGAAGCGAAAGATATTAATGAAATTGTGATGGTGGGTGGAATGACTAGAATGCCGTTAGTCATCAAGACAGTAGAAGAATTTTTTGGAAAAAAAGTTAATCTTACAGTTAATCCAGATGAGGTTGTGGCTTTGGGTGCTGCCATCCAAGGTGGTGTGCTTCAGGGGGACGTGAAGGATGTGCTTCTATTGGACGTTACTCCACTAACTCTTGGAATTGAAACAATGGGTGGCGTGCGAACGCCGCTAATTGATCGAAACACAACTGTGCCGACTGCCAAATCGCAAATATTTTCCACCGCCGCTGACAATCAGCCATCAGTAGAAATCCATGTTTTGCAAGGCGAACGAGAAATGGCCGTTGACAATAAAACTTTAGGCCGATTTATTCTAGACGGCATTCCACCATCTCCAAGAGGCATTCCGCAAGTGGAAGTGACTTTTGATATTGATGCTAATGGAATTTTGAGCGTTAAGGCCAAAGACAAAGCTACGAACAAAGAGCAATCAATCAGAATTGAAGGTTCCAGTGGACTTTCCAAAGAAGAAGTGGAAAAGATGAAAAAAGATGCGGAAGTTCATGCGGAAGAAGACAAGAAAAAGAAAGAAATAGTTGAAACAAAAAATATTGCTGACACTTTGATTTTCACCACCGAAAAAGCGATTCGTGAAGCGGGCGACAAAATTACTGCCGACGAAAAGAAGCCAGTCGAAGAAAAAATCGAAGCTTTGAAAAAAGTCAAGGACGCAGATGACATTGAAGCAATTAAAAAAGCTTCCGAAGAACTTTCGCAAGAGGCGCAAAAGATTGGCGAAAAACTTTACAAAGCATCTGCCGACTCCGCTCCGAAAGACGGAGCTACGTCGAGCCAAGCAAAAGAAGGTGAACCCGCCTCATCGGCGGACGCTGTGCGAGATGCGGAGACGAAGGAGGGGGAGAAAAAGGAATAACTTTAAAAAGCAGGGAATAAGCCCCCTGCTTTTTTTGTGATATAATAAAGAAGTTTATAAATCCTATAAGTCTAATATAACAAATAAGACAAATCAAGAAAATTTATTTTTTACGCACGGCGGATATCGAATTTTTTAAGCAAGGAGGTTTTACGGAAAGATTATATCAAAAAAAGAAACGAGTTTAGAGGAAATAATTTTTAATAAAACTAATCAAACATTTTTATGGAAAAAACAATTAATATTTTTGGTGATAGTATTGCTTGGGGTGCTTGGGATGATATGGGTGGTTGGGCGAATCGTCTAAGAAATCATTTAGCACGGGATCCAGATAATTATTTGAAAGTTTATAATCTTGGAATTTCCGGAAACAATTCAGATAAATTATTGGAAAGATTCAATGCTGAAAACGAAGCTAGAAATCCAAATACGATTATTATTGCTATTGGCATTAATGATTCTCAATATATCAATTCAAAAGAAAATCCGCGCATAACACTTCAAAAATTCGAGAACAATCTATTGGAATTAATTGATCAAGCGAAAAAATATACCCAAGAAATTATTTTTGTAGGTATCGCCAAGGTTGATGAAAAAAAGGTGATGCCGACTCCATGGGACAGTACAAAATTTTATGACAATGAAAATGTTTCTTTATATAATGAAAAGATAAAAGAGTTTTGCAGAAATAGCGGGTTAATGTTCGTTGAAATGTTTGATTTATTGGACGAGAGTGATCTGGAAGATGGCCTGCATCCTAATACGAAAGGGCATGAAAAAATGTTTTTGCGAGTCAAGGATTATTTTATTAAGAATAAAATTATTTAACACATAATTAAATAAGTAATAAAAATTTATGGAATTTAAACATTTTGAAACAAACTTGGAAAAAGAAAATGAATACCCGAAAATTGTACTGGATAATATTCCAGAAATTATAGAGCAAAAAACGGGTAAAAAAGTGAAAATTGAAATTTTAGAAAAAGACGAAGAGTATTTGAAATATTTATTTAAAAAAATATTAGAAGAGGCAAAAGAAGTGGCGGATGCAAAAGATGAAGAGCATTTAATTGAGGAAATTGGTGATGTATCTAGGATACTGGATGCAATTTTAGAATTAAAGGGTTTAAATTGGGAAATAGTGGAAAAGGTTAAAAGGGAAAAAACTAAAGAGAAGGGTGGGTTTAAAAAAAGAATTTTGATGTTGGAAAAAGCTGAATGACAAATGTCGTTAATTCTGCTAAAATATAATAATGAAAACAAAAATTACAAAATATATAATCGTAGGGCTAGGTGTTGTTTTTGGTGTAGCGTCTTGGTTATCGGTTGAGCGGGCGATCAATGTCGAAAATTCCAGTACGTGGTTGGTTCCGGCGATTTGGTTTTCGCTTTTTTATATTGTGTTAGCACTTGGCGCAATTGTTGTTAAGGATAAAGTTATTCTAATTCCATTTTTGGCGGTTGGTTTTTTCTCAAGTCTCATTTTCACTTTTTCTTTTTGGCATATCGCGTTATTGGTTTTTTCTTTTCTATTTGTATTTTTAGCGGTAGAAAGAATTGCCAAAGATACGAAATTAAATATTAAATTGGATATTACTAAATCAGTGCGCACCGGAAAAACGATGTTGATTTTGGCCCTTTCAATTGCCATCACTTCGCAATATTATTTTGAACTTAAAAACACCAACAAAATAAACATTATTCCAAAATTTGAAACGAGTGATGCGGTTTCGCAAATTTTGCCAATGATGTATCCTGATTTGAAAGAAGACGAAAAAAGTGATTTGACGGTGGACGAATTTATTTTAGAAATGTCAAAAAAGGGTGCGGACGGTATGCTGGGAAATATTTTAGAAAGCCAAGGGCTCAATGAAAAAAATATTGGCGTGAGTGAAGATCAAATGAAAAAAATAATCGAAAGCGATCAAGATATGATTCTCACAGAGGGTCGAGAAAATTTTAGCCAAATTGCCGGAATTCATTTGACTGGCCAAGAAAAAATTGCGGATGTTTTTTCTCAAATGATCAATAATAAAATAAATGAATTTTTTTCTAGAAATTTCAAAGAGGATAATTTGCCTTTCTTGCCTTTTATCGCATCGGTTATTCTTTTTTTGACAGTGGCGTCAATCGGATCTTTTTTGGGTTCGATTGCTGGGTATCTCACGGCTTTTATTTTTTGGCTACTTAGGAAAATTAAGCTCATCCAAATTTCTAAGGTGATGGTAGAAGTTGAAATTGTAGAATAAAATACTTTTTTAAATTGCATTAGCACTCGGGCAGGGGGATTGCTAATTTTTGTGAATGGGGGTATAGTTAGGAGGAAATTTATTAAGCCTCTTTCCCTACGAATTACGAATTGGTACGAATGTACGAAATACGAATAATTAAATAATACAGTAAAAATTATTTAGTTAAATTAGTACATTCGTAAAATTTCGTAATTCGTAAGGCAGTACTCAATTATTATGTCAGAAGACTATTATAAAATTCTCGGCGTTTCCAAGGGGGCGTCGGATGATGAGATAAAAAAAGCCTATCGAAAGATGGCGCATCAACATCATCCCGACAAATCTGGTGGAGACGAGAAAAAATTCAAAGAAATCAACGAAGCCTATCAAGTGCTTTCTGATAAATCCAAAAGACAGCAATACGACCAATTTGGACGGACTTTTGATCAAGGTAGCGCAGGAGGCGGGCAAGGATTTTCAGGTTTTGACTTTAGCGGTTTTTCTTCGGGAGACGGAGGTTTTAGCAATTTCGATTTTGGCGAAACTGATTTTGAAGATATTTTTTCCAATATTTTCAGCGGAGGCAGTGGAAGAGGACGAAGAAAAAAACGCGGGTCAGATATTCAAGTGGATGTGGAGATAGATTTTTTTGAAATGGTGCGGGGCGCTAAGCGGAAAATAAATCTATACAAAAGCGCAGTGTGCGAAAGGTGCAATGGAACGGGCGGTGAACCGGGAGCAAACATAAAAACTTGCTCGACTTGCCGAGGCACGGGGCAAGTGCAAAAAACTACCCGCAGTTTTTTTGGCTCATTTTCGCAAGTGACAATTTGTCCGGATTGTTTTGGCGCGGGAAAAAGCTATGAAAAAAAATGTTCCAAATGCGGAGGCGATGGAAGAGTGAAAAAAGAAGAAGAAATAGAAATCAATATTCCGGCGGGAATAATGAATGGTCAGACAATTTCTATGCAAGGGGCGGGCGAAGCGGGAGAAAAAGGCGCAAACGCTGGAGATCTTTATGTTTTGGTGCATGTAAAAAATCACAGCAAGTTTACTCGCCAAGATAACGATATCTTAAGCACGGAAGAAATTAGTTTTTCTTGTGCTGTGCTTGGTGGAGAAATTGAAATTGAAACAATCGAAGGTCAATTAATTTTGAAGATTCCAGAAGGAACGCAATCAGGCGAAATATTTAGAATAAAGGGTAAGGGCGTGCCGGATATTCATGGCCGAGGACGAGGAAATCATCTGGTTAAAATTATTGTCAGGATTCCTAAAAAACTAACGCGCGAACAAAGAAGATTAATTGAAGAATTAGAAAGAGCAGGGGAATGACATATTGGAGGAAAAATGGTAAAATTAAAAAGTAAAAGTAAGCTAATTATTGTCATGCTGAATTTATTTCAGCATCTCCGATTAGATCCTGAAACAAGTTCAGGATGACAACTAATTTTGGTTTTATAAAATAAACAAAAAAATATGAATCTTGGTTTATTGCTTTCTAAAATTGGAATATCTTCAAATTTTGTCCAAGATGCTACTTTATTAGTTGTTATAATTCTACTAACAATCGCTTTTGCTTTTTTGATTGGTCGTGGACGGCTTATTTCGGTTTTAGTTAGTTTTTATATATCCTTGGCACTTTTGAATGTTTTTCCCAAAGAATATCTCAAGGATTATTCTTATGAACTGGGTTTGTTTTTTATTCTGCTGATTTTAATTGCAATTTTTAGCAAGAGAATTTTTGGCATTTATATTTCCAGTTCTGAATTTATGTGGCGGATTTTTGCGGTTAGTTTTTTGGAAGTAGCTATGCTTTTTAGCCTTGTTTTTTCAATTTTGCCGGAAAAAAAAGCGCTTGGCTACATTTCCCAAAACACCTATGGATACCTAGTTTCTTCGCCGTATAATTTTCTTTGGCTAATTGCGCCGATAATTTTTGTCTATCTTATTCGAAAAAGGCTGAATTAATTTTTATTTTTCAGCGCCAAGATTTTTAAGTATTCTGTTTCCATTTTCTCCGACAATGTAATATCCGGAATAAACCCTCTTGTCAGTAGCGGGTTTTTTCATGGTGGGGAAGTCAGCAGAAACATGTTTGAGTGTTCCATCAGAAACTAAAAAATCAAAAAGAATTCGAGCTTTTTCATCCATAGATCCCGCAAAGTCCATTTCAATATTTGAGGAGCCGTATTCTTTTGGATTGTACGCATCTCCTATGAGAACTTTTGGAATTTCCTCGGTAGTTATGTTCTTTTCCAGATACTGTTTTAGGGCTAAAATTATTTCTTCGTGGGTCATTTTTCCAGTCATTCGAGAAGCTAATTCGGTTGATTGGCGCATTTCCATCAAAAAATGATTAGCCGCTCTTTCCAATCGCTCGTTTTCTTTGTGCTCTTTTTTTCTCAAGAAAATAATTTCAAAAGCAAAATAATATTTTCTTCTACCGGGGTGATAGAGTTTTACTTTAGCGGACATATTTTTGTAACCTTTGCCAGAGGCGGGATTCTCGTCTATTTTAATATTATCCAAAACTCCTCTTTTTATTTTTTCTTCTCCTTCGGGAAAATATTCGCTTAATTCTTTTTCAGAAAGATAATTTTTTTCCCTGAATTCTATTTGAATTACGGGATCTTTTTTCTTTTTGGCTTCTTCTTGAAGATCGTGCATGAGATCGAGAATTTTTTCTGTTTCCATATCGTCATTAAAAATGAAGCGAAAGCGCAAAAAATCATCGGCAATTTTGAAAGCTTCTTTGGGATCTCTCAAATATTTCAAAAAAGTTCGCAAGCCTTCTTTGATTCCAATTTGCAATTCGGGAATAAAATAAGAAGAGCTTCCTGATTGCCCGATATTATTAAAGGAGCATCCCTTTACGGATTGATTTCGTTCAACCCATTCAAAAATTTTAAAAGTGTCAGTTTCATTGTCTCGCAATATGTCCAAGGTAGCCGGTATATTGAGATTAGAAAGAATTCCTGATTCTGAATCTTTTTCTGGATTTCTTCCTAGTACAAAGCGAGAATGGTCGAGAAAAGTTTTGAAAGCGTGGCTTTTTTTTATCCGTTCCGAAACATAAGCAACGCTCAATATCCTGCAATGGGTTAGTCTTTCTGCTCCGGAAGCTGATTTTCTATCTGGAGAAAAAAAATCTTTAGTATTTTCTGGAATATTTTCAAGAGCTACTTTTTTAAAAAAAGCCATAATATCTTCAATATTATTGAAACCGTTAGAAACTTTATTTTCAGCGCTTTTTGAAAGCGAGAAACCTTTATCTATGCGAGGAGAAAGTATGTAGGGATTGCTTTTTAAGAAATCAACGGCATCCTTAAGATTTTGAGAAAATTCTTCCAGACCTTCCTGGCTGGTTTCACCATTTTCATTTTGGAGATTGAAAAATCTCGGTTCAAACCACTGTAAGAATTTTTCTTTATTCTCAACTAATTCTGCGGGTATAGCAAAAGAATCTAATGGTGTGAAATCAGGTTTTTCTTCGAGATTTTTTCCATTTATTTCTTCGAAATCAGGCTGAGTGTGAATATTTTCATAAGCCTGGTTAATTTTAAAATTGGGTTTTTCCATAATGTTTTTATAAAATAATTATAGCACAATTTATTTTTTTGACGAAATCTAGTTATTATGGTAGCATATTTCTAGCGTTGAAGTGGACAATGGGGTTCGCTTTTCCTAAACTTAGGCAACGCTGTGGGAGAGGGTTTAAAAACAATGACTGAAGGGAGGAGTAATGCTGGAAGAAACTCTATCGGAAGAGCTTGAAGAAGAGTTGAGAGAAGTCCATTGCGATATGGACAAGGCCAAAAAAAAGAACGACATATGTTTATGGGCTAAGCTTTGCTCCGAAGCAAGGCGGTTGACCAAGAGCATATTTGATCTTAATTATTTTGGCATTTAAAACCCTCTAACATGTTTACCCCCGGAATTGTGGTATTAGCTAAACTACAATTCCGGGACTTTTTATTTTTAAAAGTAGAATAAATTTTAAAATCCTCAATGATGAGGATTTTTTTAGTGCGCCCACCAGGATTCGAACCTGGGACCGTTTGCTTAAAAGGCAACTGCTCTACCAACTGAGCTATGAGCGCGCGAACTTTTGCATTATACCACCATTGTATTTTTCGTCAATGCATTTGGCTTTTTGTCTAGTTATGATATACTTAAGTAAATAAAAAAAACATTATGAAAAAAATATTATCTATTTTAATCGCATCGTTTTTAATTTTGATTTTTTCGGGTTGCGCTAATAATAAAACTACGACTGTGCCGAAGTTTACATTGAGTCAGAGCATTTGGAAATCAATTGATGGTGGAGCGGATTGGCAAGTAAAAAATAAGGGCGAAGGCAAAGCGAATATCAAGGAGATGGATATTTTGAGTTTAGCTTTCAATCCGTATGACAAAAATAATATTTATGTTGGACTTAGATCCGGTGGAATCTTGGAAACAATTGATGGCGGAGAAACTTGGAAGTTTATAAATTACACTTCAGAAAAAGTTTATGGTCTCGCGCTTAGCCCAGCCGATGGGAGAACGCTGTATGCCAGTGGAGTGTGGCAAGGGACAGGAAAAATGTTTAAGACTCAAGACCGAGGAGAAAATTGGACGGAAATTTATACCAGTCCATCCGCCGGACCACTGATTATTTCTTTGGCGATTGATCCAAAAAATTCCAATATCATTTATGCTACAACCAGTGAAAAAGAAGCGATCAAAAGTACGGATGGCGGAACGACTTGGAGAAATATTCTTTTAGCGGACGAGCCGATTATCAAAATTGTATTAGATTCTAAAAATAGCAACCTGATTTATTTTTTAGCTACGACAGGAAAAGTTCTAAGAAGCAAGGATGCCGGCGCGAGCTTTGAAGATATTTCTGGAAAAATAAGCGGAGATTTTTTCTCTTTCAGTCGACGAGGATTCACTTCCATTGAAACTGATCCGACGCGCGCAGATTATGTTTATCTGGCTGGTGAAGCGGGAATACTGATGAGTAAAGACAGTGGAGAAAATTGGCAAGAAATTTTGGCACTCAATAATCCGGAAAATTTTCCAATCAAAGCGCTAGCGATTAATCCAAAAAATTCCAGCGAAATAGTTTATGCGATGAATCAGGCAACTTATAAATCAGTTGATGGCGGAAAAACTTGGAAAACTTTTCAATTTGATAACAAAATGAAAGCAAATATTTTGGAATATAATCCGGCGGGAGACGGGGAATTATATTTGGGATTTACTAAGTAACGATGCTAATCTACTAATAAATGCTAATCTGCTAATTGCCAATACAATGAAACAAGATTTGATCTATAAAGATTTATCATATGAAATTACTGGAGTGCTATTTGAAACTCATAATGAATTAGGGAGATTCTGTAATGAAAAACAATGTGGTGATCTAATAGAAAAGAAATTAATTGAGAGAAAAATAAAATATGAAAGAGAAAAGATTTTACCAACTTCTTTCGATGGCGAGAAAGATAATAGGAATAGAATTGATTTTATGATTGAAGATAAAATAGTTCTGGAATTGAAGTGCAAAAGATTCATCGAAAGAAGTGATTTTTATCAAGTAAAAAGATATCTTACTGCTATAGATTTTAAATTAGGACTTATTGTAAATTTTAGGGATAAATATTTAAAACCACAAGTAAATATTAATTAAAGTGTTAATTCGCAATTCGTGGATTCGCGTATATTAGTGGATTAGCATCACTCTCAATATATGGTTAATGAAACAATTGATAAAAAAAAGGAAGATTTTGAAAAGGCGATTAGCTATTTTAAGGATGAATTGGGAAAACTTAGAACCGGAAGAGCTAGTGTATCTTTAGTGGAAGATCTGCTAGTGGATTATTATGGCGCCAAATCTCCAATGAAACAAATTGCCAGCATCACTGTACCAGAAGCGCGGACAATTGCAATTGCTCCTTGGAGCCGAGATGTTTTGGTGGATATTGAAAAAGCTATTCGCGAATCGCAATTAAATCTCAATCCGATTAATGACGGGCAAGTAATCCGAATCAATTTGCCGGCGCTCAATGAAGAGCGAAGAAAAGAAATAGTGAAAATGCTCAATCAAAAATCAGAAGAAGCTCGTGTGTCAGTGCGAAGAATACGAGAAGAAATTTGGGAGGAAATCCAGAATTTAGAAAAAGCAGGAACAATCGGCGAGGATGACAAATTTTCCGGCAAAGATAAATTACAAAAAGTTGTCGATGAATATAATACTAAGATTGAAGAGATAAGAAAAAAGAAAGAAGAGGAGATAATGAAAGTTTAAAACACAGAAAAACACAGAAAATAACAGAATAACGCAGAAAAATTCTGTGTCGTTCTGTAAGATTCTGTGTAGCTCTGTAAATAAAAAATGTTAGCTGTATTAGTCTTTATAATAATTCTTGGGGTTTTGATTTTTGTCCATGAGTTGGGGCATTTTGTGACGGCTCGGCGGAATGGCATCAAGGCTAGTGAATTTGGTTTTGGTTTTCCGCCAAGAATGTTTGGGGTGCAAAGGATAACAGGCGAAGAAAATAAAAAAGAAATGGAAGTGAAAAGTATTGAAGTTAAATCGATTGACATAAAAAGCCAAGGTCAAGAAATTCGTGAAGAAATTATTACAGAAAGATTGGAAGAAACAGAAAAATTGAAACCAGTTCGCAAGTGGCGGATAATTTGGGGTGGTCGCGATGGTGATGATGAAAATGAAAAAAAAGACTTGAATGAAGCACACGAGAAAAAATTTCAGGGTGGAACAATTTATTCAATAAATTGGATTCCGCTGGGTGGTTTTGTCAAAATTAAAGGCGAAGATGGTGGAAATATTAGTGACGAAGATAGTTTTGCGGGAAAATCAGCCTGGGTGAGAACGAAAGTTTTGGTAGCGGGCGTAGTGATGAATTTTGTTTTGGCATGGGTTCTGATTTCAATTGTTTTTATGCTTGGCGCGCCACAGGCTTTTGATCCAGCCGAGAAAAATGTTGCCGGAGCAAAAATTCAAATTTCTGAAATTGTGGAAGACTCACCGGCGCAATTAGCGGGAATAAATATTGGAGATGAAATTTCTAAAAAACAGGTAAATCCAGCAGGAGAAATAGTGGAAGTTTCCAGTGTTGAGGATGTGCAAAATTATATAAAAAATAATGCTGGGAAAGAGCTTAATTTAGGCATAATAAGGGGGGATCAAACTTTAGCGATAAAGATTACGCCTCGAGTTAATGCCCCCGAAGGACAAGGATTGCTTGGTGTGAATTTGGCGCAAACAAAAATTATAAAATATTCTTGGTACAAGGCTTTTTGGGAAGGCTTGAAATCGACATACGAAATTACTTTGGCGATTTTAGTGGCGCTAGGCGGAATTATTAAAAGTTTATTTATGGGTAATGGCGTTGGCGCAGATGTAGCTGGGCCAGTGGGCATTGCCGTGCTCACCAAACAAGTGACGGGACTTGGTTTAGTTTATATTTTGCAATTTGCGGCGCTGTTGAGTATCAATCTTGGGATAATAAATATCTTGCCGATCCCAGCGCTTGATGGTGGAAGAATTCTTTTTGTGCTGATTGAAAAAATAAAAGGAAAACCCGTAAGTCAAAAAATCGAACAAACTTTTCATTCAGTCGGCTTCTTGCTTCTTATTCTGCTCCTAATCCTAGTGACATTTAAGGATGTGATGAAGTTTGTAAAATAAAATTTTACGAATTACGAATCTTGTACAAATATACTAATGTACGAATTAAAAATATTTTAATACTCATCGCAGATTCAAGCGAGACGCTTGAACCTGCAAAGTGAAATAATTAATAATTTTTTTATGGCAATTAATAAAAAAACACTAATCATAGTATTAAGTGTTCTTTCAATCGTATTAATAGGTGTAGCTTTATATTCAAAGCATAATTTTTCTTCTTGGCAACCATCAATAGGTTCTAATTATAGGTCGTGCGATTTAGATAGAAATATGAATTGTGATAATAACGATTTGCTAATTTTTAATCAGCATTTATTAAGTGCATTAAATACATGTCGAGGAGACAATGGCTATAACCCTATTACTGATTTTGATGCAAACGGTTGCATCACTATGGATGACAAAAATTATTTTCTACAGGAATTAAAAAATAACTAGCTCGCAGGTTCAAGAGTCTCGCTTGAATCGCATAGTTCTGATAATTGTCTGTTTGGGAGTTAAGTTTTACCAGAAACAAAAGGTTCAGGCGAGGACGCCTGAACCTGTAATTTTCTAATTTTGACAAGACCTCTCGATTAAAGTAAACTAGAAGGGTAAAAATAAATATAAAAAACCTTTTTAAATTATAAAAATTGCCAACTAGATGCTAAATTTAGAAGCTTTTTGCAAAAAATAACCGGTAATTTTTTTGGCGGATTTTCCAAGGATATAGGGATTGATTTGGGAACTGCTAATACTTTGGTGTATGTAAAAGGTCGAGGCATTGTGATCAATGAGCCTTCTGTTGTAGCGGTCAACAAAAAAACCGGTCAAGTTTTGGCAATTGGGCGGGAAGCGAAAAGAATGGTGGGGAAAACCCCCAGTCACATCGTGGCGACGCGTCCTTTGGTGGACGGCGTGGTGAGCGATTTTGAAATTACTGAGCAAATGCTAAAATGTTTTATTGATAAAGTTAATAAAGGTGGTTTTTCATTTTTTTCCGGACCAAGAGTGGTCATTGGAATCTAGCGCAGGTTCAAGCGTCTCGCTTGAATCGCATAGTTCTGATAATTCTCTGCTTGGAAGTTAAGTTTTACCAGAAACAAAAGGTTCAGGCGAGGACGCCTGAACCTGCAAGAGTTTCAATTTATTTCTTTCTATTTTGCAAGGATGGGATGAAATAAAAAATAAGAATGTTATTTTATGAAAGAAATTGAGGCAAAATTGAAAATTTCTGATTTGGCGATTATTGAAAAAGCTAAATTGAAAAAAATCAAAGAAGTTGATGTTTTTGATGTCTATTTTGACAATGATTTTTTGAAACTAAAAGCAAAAGACAAAGTTTTGCGTCTTCGAAAAGAAAGCGATAGGGCATATATTGCATATAAAGGTGCGAGAGAAAAACACAAAGATCTTATTGTAAGAGAAGAAATAGAACCAATGATTTCTTCATTTGAAGATGGACAATTAATTTTGAAAAACTTAGGTTTTTATGAGATTGTAAAGATTGAAAAGAAAAGAAGCTTCTTTTCGATTGAAAAATTTTCCTCACTTTCAATTACGATAGATAGCTATCCTTTCATTGGACTTTTTTTGGAGATTGAAGGCAAGGAACAAGAAGTTTATGGTTTTCTAAATGATTTTGGTTTTGATCTAGAAAACACTATTAAAAAAAATTGTATGGAAATATTTTTAGATTATTGCAAAGAAAATAAACTTAATTTTGAAAATCCAGAAAAGCATTTGACGTTTGAGGATGAATCTAATCTGAAATTGGTAAAAATTTAGAAAATTTTTATGCGAGCAAAAATAATCTCTCGCAGGTTCAAGCGTCTCGCTTGAACCGCACAGTTCTGGTGAAGTCCTCTATTATTTTACAAATAAATTTAAAAGAAAAATGCCTTCAATAAGAATTTCTAAAAATGAAAATTCCAATGTATATTTCCTCACTCTAACTGTTAAAAAATGGTACTATGTATTTGATCGCTATTTCCGATGGAATATTCTAGCTAATTCTTTGAAATATTTACAGAAAAATAAAAATCTCAAGCTCTACAGCTTTGTTTTCATGATCAACCACATTCATTTGATAATTTATTCCAAGGACGCTATTGGATTTCTTCGTGATTTTAAAGGTTTCACTTCCAAGGAAATTCAAAAAAATATTGAAAAAACTGAACCTAATTTATTGAAATTATTTTTGAATGAAAAAGATCAATTTGAGTTTTGGGAAAAAACCAATATGCCCAAAATAGTTGAAAGCGAGGATTTTTATTTTCAGAAAGTAAAATATATAAATGACAATCCAATCAAGAGAGGTTATGTGACGCAAGCAGAAAATTGGTATTGGTCTAGCGCTAATTTGAATTGTGAATTGAAGGTAGATGATATAGATGATTTAGTTTTGCCAGAAATAAAAGGTTCAGGCGAGGACGCCTGAACCTGCAATTTTCTAATTTTGACAAGACCTCTCGATTAAAGTAAACTAGAAGGGTAAAAATAAATATAAAAAACCTTTTTAAATTATAAAAATTGCCAACTAGATGGCTAAATTTAGAAGCTTTTTGCAAAAAATAACTGGCAACTTTTTCGGCGGATTTTCCAAGGATATTGGGATTGATCTTGGGACAGCCAACACGCTTGTTTATGTCAAAGGCCGAGGCATTGTGATTAATGAGCCTTCGGTGGTGGCGGTCAACAAAAAAACTGGTCAGGTTTTGGCGATTGGGCGAGAAGCGAAAAGAATGGTAGGAAAAACTCCTAGTCATATCGTAGCCACTCGGCCACTCGTAGACGGCGTGGTGAGCGATTTTGAAATTACCGAGCAAATGTTGAAATGCTTTATTGATAAAGTTAACAAAGGTGGTTTTTCATTTTTTTCTGGACCAAGAGTAGTCATTGGAATTCCGTCCGATGTGACCGAAGTGGAAAAACGCGCGGTAATTGACGCGGCGATAAACGCCGGAGCTAAAGAAGCGTATCTTATCGATGAACCGATGGCGGCGGCTATTGGCGCTCGGCTTCCAGTGCAAGAAGCGGCGGGGAATATGGTGGTGGATATTGGAGGCGGAACAACTGACATCGCGATCATATCTTTGGGTGGAATAGTAGTTTCAAGAAATCTGCGTGTGGCGGGAGACGAGATGAACGAAGACATTATTCGCTATTGTCGAGATGAATTTAATTTATTGATTGGTGAAAAAACAGCCGAAGATGTGAAAATTGCTATTGGTAGCGCTTGTCCACAAGAAAAAAAAATGCAGATGTCAATTCGCGGACGCGATTTAGTAACTGGTCTTCCTAAAGAGATTATTATGAATGACGAACAAGCACGCGAAGCTCTTTCCCGATCTATTCGGATAATAATCAACAACATCAAAACAGCAGTGGAAGAAACTCCGCCAGAACTTATTTCTGATATTATGCAAAAAGGAATTATTGGGGACTGGATAAATTGGTGGCGGACCAAACAGAAATGCCAGTTCAAATGATGGAGGATCCCCTCACAGCGGTAGTTCGCGGAACGGGAATAGTTTTGGAAGATATTGAATTGCTCCGAGAAGTCTTGGTGGAAAATCAGCATGAGAAATCATTGCGATAAAAAATAATCCGAGAAACAAGTTAAGAAGAAAATCGAAATTAGTTCAAGAAATAAGATAATAGAAAATAGTCAAATTTCTAATTTCTATTCTCTTGAGCCACTTTCTAATTTCTAATAAATTATTTTCTAATTTTTGTGTCAAAAAAACTTTTAACTTCTAAACTGATAAAATTTATTTTAGCGATTGCGATTTGTGTATCGTTGATTTTTTTTAATCCAAAAAATATTTTCAATCCTATCCATGAAATTTTTTTGACGATTGCTTATCCATTTCAAAAAATTTTTTATGTTGCGGGTTAGTTTAATTTTTTCTATTAATGATTGTAAAAAAGAAAATGAAATTTTGATCAGAGAAAATAATCAGCTGGCGGGGCAAGTGGCGCAACTAAAAGATCAAAAAATAGAAAATGAGGAGCTTCGACGCCAATTGGAACTTTTGCCACGCGGTCAATATGAATTAGAAGCGAGTTTGGTAATTGGTCAAGATCCTCGATAAAGGAGAAAATAAGGGGATAAAAGAAGGTATGGCGGTGGTTGTGTTTGACGGAATTTTGGTGGGAAAAGTGAAAGAGGTCTATAACAATAGTTCCAAAGTTGTTCTTTTATCGGATGCCTCCAGTTCAGTTAATGTTTCCGATGTAGAAACTTCCGCTAAAGGAATTTTGAGCGGAGAGTATGGATTGGGCTTGATGTTAGAAATGGTGGAGCAGACGGATGTTTTGAAAGCAGGAGATGATATCCAAAAGGTCTCTTGATTGGAAAAATTGAGAATGTGAGTGCTTCGCCGGATAAATTGTTTCAGCAGGCGGTTGTCAAACCAAAAATAAAATATTCCAATCTAAACGCAGTTTTTGTGATCAAAGGAATGAAACCCTAGCTTAATTTTATGGAACAAAAAATTAAAATCGGACTAGTGATTTTTTTTGCGATTATTTTGCAAATTTCTTTTTTTCCTGGAATAGCTTTTCGAGGAATTGTTCCGGATATTGTTTTAGTACTGATTATTTTGTGGTCTTTTCGCAAAAAATTCGAAGATATTTGGCTGTGGGCGATTTTTAGCGGAATTATTTTAGATGTGGCGATGTTGGGAAAAATAGGAATCAATGCAATTTCTTTTTTGATTCTTTCTTTTGTCGCCAGTTTTTTGCAAGAAAGATTTTTTATCGCTCAAAGAACAGGTTCTTTTTTTATCGCGCTGGCGATTGTTGCCGGCGGAACATTTTTAAATGAGTTGATGATAAGCGTGTTGGTTGATTTTTCTACTAAATTATTTTTAGAAAATATAATTTTGAAAATAGTTGTTAATGTTATCACGGCAATTTTTTTATACTGGTTGATTACGAGGTTTAAAAAATTTTTTGGAATAAGCGAAAATAAATTATCAGTTGGATAAAAAATATGTTCAGGAAATTTTTCAATCAAAAAAGAATCGACAAGGGCGTGGAAATCGAAGATTCGATTATGACTATAACGGAAAAAGAAGAAGCGATAATCGAATCTCCTTTTGAAAGACGAGGCCTGTATTTTTTATGGCTGGCTATTTTAGGAGCGATTGTTCTTTTGGCTGGGCGGGTGGTTTATTTAAATTTTTATCAAGGAAATTATTATAATGAAATATCGAAAAATAATCGAATAAGGTCAATCGTTATCAAGGCGCCTCGAGGGAATATTTTTGATAAATATGGCAAACTGTTGGCGGGAAACACTCCCAGTATTGATGCGGTTGTTGTGCCAGCGGATTTGCCTAAAAACGAAGGAGAAAAAAAGATTATTGCTCAAAAACTTGCTCAAATTTTAGAAATGAATTCAGGGAATATTGAAATAATGCTTTTTAGTCAAGATCCGAAATCGCTAAATCCAGTATTACTCAAAGAAAATATCACACGCGATCAAGCTTTGATTTTGGCGGAAAGAGAAGCGGAATATCCTGGTATAAAATTGGAAAAAACTGCCATCCGGACATATGACAGCGGACCGATTTTTTCTTCTCTTTTGGGCTATGATGGAAAAATAACGCAAAAAGAGCTTCAAGAGAATCCAGATTATCTGATGACGGATTATATTGGAAAAAGCGGTTTGGAAAAAAAGTATGAAAAAAATTTGCGGGGAATTTATGGCGCTACTCAAATGGAAGTCGATTCACTTGGCAATGCAAAAAGAACATTGGGAATTATCAATCC
>Ga0076246_113_pt1 | contig 38252 bp, 38 predicted proteins | sample RifGroF2_FD_67712 | JGI IMG/M metagenome (GOLD analysis project Ga0076246, IMG submission 67712) | Parcubacteria (Moranbacteria) bacterium GW2011_GWF2_35_39
AGATCTCATCATCGAAAACTTCGAAACTACCTTTGGGTGGGTCAAGAAGATTGGGAACTAGCGAAGAGAATTTCTAATTTCTAATTTCTAATTTCTAATGAATTTCCAAGGCAGAAATTTTCAAAAAAAATTTGTCATTCCCGTGAAAACGGGAATCCAGTGTAAAGATTAAGTTTATCGCGATAAAATTGTTTTGCGACTAGATCCCCGCATTCGCGAGGATGACAAAAGAGATATTGAGATACAAGATACAGGAAAGGGAAAAGTGTGGTATAATTAAGGGGCCAAATAGAAAACAAAAATAGATAATCAAATAAAAAATAAAAATGGAATTTTGCAAAAATAAATTAAAATTAAAATTAGATTTTGTAAATGATTTTGACTTGGAAAAGCAAGCGCGAGATTTGGGAATAAAAATCTGGCAGACGCCTAGTTTTTTGTTTATAGTTTTTGGAGTAACGGCAGTAATTATTATGTTGGCCACTTATTTTATTTCCAAAAATTATGAAAGTCCCGAAGTTTTGGTGATTGCCGAATGCTTGGTAGTGGTAGTGGTTTTTATTGTGGAAATGTTGGTAAACAAATTTATCGTTCAACTTACTCGGCTCAATAAAATGAAAAGCGAATTTGTTTCAATCGCTTCTCATCAATTGAGAACGCCACTCTCGGCTATTAAATGGGAAACTGAACTACTACTGACTAAATTCAAAAAAGGCTTGGACAAAAAACAACTTAAAAACATCGAAAACATTTATTCTATTAATCAGCGGATGATTCGGTTGGTAAACGATCTTTTGGATGTGGCTAGAATTGATCAAAATCGATTGATTTTGATAAAACAAAAGGTGGATTTTTTAAAAATAGTGGAAGAGGTAATGGAAGAAATTATTCCTAAGGCAAAACTAAGAAACATAGAAATAGAAATAGATACAAAAAAAGAATTACCGATGGTAGTTGGTGACAAAGAAAAAGTACAAATAGTAGTAGAGAATCTTTTTGACAATGCCGTCAAATATACTAATAGCGGAGGAAAAATCAGGGTAAAGATATCCAAGAATAAACAATATTTAGAATTTGAAATAAAAGATAATGGAGTGGGAATTCCCGAAGAACAAATTGGCCGGGTTTTTGAAAAATTTTTCCGTTCCGACAATGCCACCAGATATCAAACGGAAGGAACGGGACTAGGACTCTACATCGCAAAAAATATCGTGGAACAATTAGGTGGAAAAATCTGGTTTAAATCAATCGAAAATGTCGGATCGGTTTTCAGTTTTTCCTTGCCGATTAGTAGATAAATAATAATTAAAAGAAATTTAAGAAATATGAAAAGAATATTGATTATTGAAGACGAAGAAACTTTGCAAAAAGCGCTGGCCCAATATTTAACGGAAGAAAAATTTGAGGTCTTAAGTGCGATGGATGGGGAGAAAGGGGTCGAGATAGCAATTTTAGAAAAACCGGATTTGATAATTTTAGATATAATTTTACCCAAAAAAGACGGTTTCCAAGTGTTGGATGAAATAAAAAGTAATAATGAAATAAAAAAAACGCCCGTAATTTTGCTGACGAATCTGGAAAGTATGGAAGACATTCAGAAAGCTTTTGAAAAAGGAGCTACAACTTATCTAGTTAAATCAGAATATAAATTAGAAGATATTGTTAAAAAAATTAATGAAACTCTCAAATAATGCGTATTGAAAATCTACAACTCAAGGAATTTATAAAAGATTCCGGAATGGTTGGAGAAAAAGAATTGGAGGAATCTTTCAAAGAAGCCCAGGACGGCAAAAAAAAACTGGGGGAAGTTCTTTTGGCGAAAAAATTAATTGATGAAGTGAAACTGCGAAAACTTTATGCCTATATTTTAGGTGTACCTTTCGTGGATATTTCCAAAGAAATAATTGCGCCAGAAATTTTGCAGATAATTCCAGAGCCGATTGCTAAAAAATATAAAATAATTTCTTTTGAAAAAAACGGCCAAGAATTGAAAGTGGCTATGCTTAACCCAGAGGATATGCAGACGATTGATTTTATCCGCAAGAAAACAGATTTAAAAATAATTTCTTGCCTCACTACGGAAGAAAGTATTAAAATCGCTCTGAAACAATATAATCAAAGTTTGAAAGCCGAATTTGGCGATATTATTGATAAAAATTCTTCCGAAATATCGCCAGATGAGGAAGAGGAAGATTTGGAAAAAATTGCTCAAGGACTGCCGATTATCCGGATTGTTGACACTTTAATAAAACATGCAATTTTGCAAAGCGCCAGCGATATTCATATTGAACCGGATGAAAAAGAGGTGCGTGTGCGCTATCGGATAGATGGTATATTGCACGAAGCCATGACATTGCCTAAACAAGTAAGAGAGGGAATTATTGCGAGAATAAAAGTTTTGTCTAATTTGAAATTAGATGAACACCGAATTCCTCAAGATGGCCGATTTAAAATTGAAAAAGATGGCAACAAAATTTCTTTTCGCGTGAGTATCTTGCCGATTTTTGATGGAGAAAAAATTGTAATGCGACTTCTAAATGAATCTTCCAAGGGGCTCACTTTGGAAGCAATGGGTATTATGGGGCAAGCTTTAGAAATAATTCATAAAGAAATTAAAAAACCTAATGGTATGATATTAGTAACTGGACCAACCGGATCAGGAAAAACTACTACTCTTTATACGGCGATGGATATTTTGAACACTCCGGATGTTAACATTAGTACAGTGGAGGATCCGGTAGAATACCGAATGGCGAAAATAAATCAAACACAAGTTTATCCGAAAGTCGGACTGACTTTTGCGGCCGGACTGCGTTCCCTTCTTCGTCAAGATCCAGATATTATTATGGTGGGTGAAATTCGCGATAAAGAAACGATGGAGATGGCTATTCAAGCGGCGATGACGGGGCATTTAGTTTTATCCACCCTTCACACTAACAGCGCTGCGGGAACGCTACCCCGGCTTATTGATATGGGGGCGGAACCTTTTTTGGTAGCTTCCACAGTCAATGTAATTATCGCCCAAAGATTGATTAGAAAACTTTGCAATGAATGCAAGAAAGAATATAAATTGGCAAAAAAAGAATTGGAAAATCTCAATAGCAGTTATGATATGAAAGCGATTTTAGAAGTAATTAAAAAAAATGAAGCCACGAAAAATATTGTCAAAGAAAAAGATGGTTGGGAAGATATAACTTTTTACAAATCTGTCGGTTGCAGTCAATGCGGTGGGCAAGGCTATCGGGGCAGAAATGGAATTTTTGAAGTTTTAGAAGCGGATGAAGAAATTAGAAAAATGATTTCTCAAAATGAATCGGCGGAAGCGCTGGAAAAAAAGGCTAAAGAAAAAGGAATGCTCTCGATGATTGAAGACGGATTCCAGAAAGCGATTTTGGGGATAACTTCGATTGAAGAAATATTGAGGGTAACAAAAGAATAAGACGCGATTCGAATCAACGAATACATGCGAATCTACGAATAAAAAAAAGATAAATAATTATTTGTAGATTCGTGAATTCCTACCTCGCCGGCAGGCAGGCGAATACATTCGAAGATTCGAATCGGTTAAAAGTATGAAAATTTTTTACACGGCGAAAAATTATACGGGAGAAAAAAAGCAAGGCGAGCTTGATGTTAAGGATGAGCGGGAATTGGCCAATCAACTTCGCTCCGATGGATATATTTTGACTTCTTTTGAAGAAATTAAATCCAGCGGAAAGGGGAATGTGAAAGTGGAATTTCTAAATAGATTTATTACCATATCTCTCACGGATAAGTTGATGTTTTCTAGAAACCTAAGTGTGATGATTGCTTCTGGACTACCTCTTTCACGAGCGATAAAAAATATTTCTCTCCAAACTAGAAAGAAAAAATTTGCTCAAATTTTGGATGAAATTTTTGATAGCATCCAGGCGGGAAATTCTTTTGCAGATGCGTTGGCGAAATACCCAGGAATTTTTGGCGATCTTTTTGTTAATATGATTAGAGTGGGAGAAACCAGTGGAAATTTGGAAGAAGTGCTTAATATTTTGGCGGTTCAATTAGAAAAAGAACATGAACTTTTAAGCAAAGTGAAAGGCGCTCTCACTTATCCCGCGGTTATTTTATTTGCAATGATTGGGATTGCAATTTTGATGCTCACTTATATTTTACCAAAACTTACGGGAGTTTTTACTGATATGAAAGTGGAATTGCCCGCCTCAACAATGTTTATCATTGCCATTAGCGATGTTTTGAAAAATCATGGAATATTAGTAGCTGTCTTCTTTATTGGAGTAATAGTGCTTTTGAGATTTTTTTTGATGACAGATATTGGCAAAAAAACTTTGGGATTTTTGTTAGTAAACGCTCCGCTGATAAAAAATATGGTGATAAAAGTGAATTGTTCGCGTTTTGCTAGAATTTACAGTTCGCTTTTGAAAAGTGGAGTTTCTTCTGTCGAATCGTTGAAAATTCTTTCTGAAACACTCACCAACTATTATTACCAAAATGCCATGAAAGATAGCGCGGCTAAAATTCAAAAAGGTATTACGCTAAGTTCTATTATCAGTAAATATCCAAAAATATTTCCGGTTTTAGTTTCGCAGATGATTCAAGTTGGAGAAGAAACGGGAAAAACTGAAACAATACTTTTGAAATTGGCGGAATTTTATGAAGATGAAGTTTCTCAACTGTCAAAAAATATGTCCTCGATAATTGAACCAATCCTGATGATTTTTATCGGTTCAGCAGTTGGTTTTTTTGCCATCTCTATGCTTCAACCGATGTATAGTATTATGGATAACATAAAATAAACCTTACGAATTACGAATTGGTACGAATGTACGAATTACAAATAATTTACAATGTTATGAAAAAGACAAAAAACAATTCAGGATTTACGCTCATTGAAGCTTTGGTTTTGCTGTTTATTTTTTCCTTAATAACCATTACTTTCTATCAAGTTATCAGTGTTGGAACTAGGCATATTCTTTTTGCGAAAAATCGGTTGGGAGCGATCGCTTTGGCTAATGAAAAAATGGAAATCGTTAGAAATCTTAGTTATGATTATGTTGGAATTCAAGGTGGAGCTTGTGAGGGGATTATTCCTCAAGATGAAGATGTTTCTGAAAACGGTAGAAATTATCATGTACATACTTTGGCGACTTTCGTGGACGATTCTTTTGATGGAACATTAGGCGGAAGTCCAAATGACACGGCTTATAAAGATTACAAAATAATTAAAATTACCGTTTCTTGGAATAATGGCGGAGCGGATGCTGGTAGTGTATATCTCCTTTCTCGATTTGTTCCACCGGGTCTTGAAACGGCTACTTCTGGAGACGGAATATTATCAATAAATATTTTTAGTGATCAAGATGGTGGCGCGGGAGTTCCGCAAGCAACTGTCCAGGTGGTTAATTCGGATTTAGGTTTTAGTGAAACTAGACAAACTGATGACAGTGGGAATATTATGATTGTCGGCGCTGAAGAATCAATTCAGAAATATCAAATATCTGTATCAAAATCAGATTATGAAACAGTGAGCACTTTTCCCGCTTATCCTGATACGGATTATAATCCCGTAGATGTTCATGCTTCAGTTGTAACAGGGGCGATGAATGTTACAAACATTGCTCTTAATAAAACAGCTGATTTGAAAATAATCACTAAAAATTATTTATTCGATACAATTATTCCTGATATGGAATTTAAATTAATAGGTGGAAGAAGAATTGGAAATGATGAAGTTTTTCCTTATGATCCTATTTATAATTTGGATGAAGAAGAACAAACTAATTCTTCTGGAGAAAAGCAATATGAAGAAATTAGTCCGGGGCAATACTCATTTACTCTAAGTGATAGCGTGACTGAATATGAATTAATTGGAACTAATCCTGCCAGTCCCTTTTCTCTGCTTTCAGAAGATGATTTAAATTTAGAAGTTAGATTAGCCTCTAAAGATATGACTTCAGTATTGGTTTCAGTCAAGAAAGCTGAAAGCAGTACTGTTTTAGCTGGGGCTAATGTGAAACTAAGCAACTTATCCGGGTATGAAGAAGAGATAATTACTGATGATAATGGCACGGCTTTTTTTCCAAAAACCAGTACTCCATTGATCGCTGGAACATATAATCTTGAAATTACCGCGGATGGTTACGAAGAATATTCAGAAACAGTGGAAGTTGAAGAAAATCATCTTAGCGAAAAAAATATTCTATTGGTTTACGAATAAATTTATAAAATGAAAAAAAACATAAAACAAAAATTCAAAGGGATGACTATTATTGAAATGCTGATGGCAATAATGATTTTTACTATTGGAATTGCCGGCTTTTCACTTTTGTTTTCCAAAACTTGGCAAACTAATTCTTATGTTTTAGAAATGGGCCAATCTTCAATGGAAGCTTCTCAAGGCGTGAATAAAATGGTGGACTATATTCGTAGAGCCAGACAAGCGGATAATGGAGCTTATCCGATAAGATCGGCTGATGGCGATGAATTTGTAATTTATTCGGATTATGACAAAGATGAAACTGCGGAAAGACTTCATTTTTATAGAGCTGGTCAAAGTATTTTAATGGGAGTGACTGAACCAACTATTACATTGCCAAAAACTTATGTTAGTGGTGATCAGCAAACAATTACCTTGGTTTCAAATTTAGTTAATGATGTTGATGAGCCGATATTCTATTATTTCAATCGAGAATATCCGGGAAATATGACAAATAATCCACTAAGCGTTCCTGTTTCAAGCTATCTAGCGGATATACGATTGGTAAAAGTATATATTGAAATAAATACTAATCCCAGTCGCATACCGAATAATATCGAAATGCAATCTTTCGTGGAAATGAGAAATCTTAATGATTATGATCGAGTGCAATAATTATGCCCGATGCGAATCTACGAATTAAATGCGAATCTACGAATTAAATACAAAAAAATGAAACATGAAATAATAATACAAAAAAATGAAAAATGAAATAAAAAACAAAAAAAATTTAAAAGGTTCGGCTTTGGCGTATGCGCTCATTATTATGGCGATTGTTTTGATTATTTTGACATCGATGCTTAGCTATATTGTGAGCCAGATAAAATTTAGTGCCAATAGAGTTGAAAAAGAAAAAGCTCTTCAGATTGCTGAAGCTGGGATATATTTTTATCGTTGGTATTTGGCTCATAAAACAGCTGGAAAATCAGCACAAGATGTAGAAAATTTTTGGCAAAATGAAAATCCATTAGGAGTTTCTTCTCCTTATGCTCAAAATTTTAGCGATCCGGAAGGTGGAATAATTGGAGAATATGAAATTGAAGTGCAAGCTCCTTCTGCGGGATCGACAGTAGCGATTGTAAAGTCAACTGGTTGGACAAATAAAGAACCTCAATTAAAAAGGACAATTCAAGTTAGATTTCGTCGACCATCTTGGAGTGAGTATGCTGTTTTAGCTAATGACATAATGCGTTTTGGTGAAAATACTGAAGTCTTTGGTAAATTGCATTCTAATTGCGGAATTCGTTTTGATGGTTTGGCGCATAATATTATATCCAGTTCAGTGGCAACTTATGATGATCCTGATCATAGTGGAGGCAATGAATTTGGAGTGCATACACATGTTGATCCTTCAAACGGAAGCGTGGGTAATGGTTTTGTCGAAGATGAAGCGCCACCGTCGTTACTTCAAGATCGGCCGGATGTTTTTGAAGTCGGCCGGCAATTTCCGGTACCAACAGTTAATTTTAATGGACTGGTGTCGGATTTGAATTTTTTAAAAAGCGAAGCTCAATCAGGAAACGGCATTTATTATAATAATAATAAATGTGACAATAAAAAAAATGCAGGGAGGCATATTGTGCTAAATGGAACTACTATGACTGTGAGTATCGTTACGGATTATAATAATGCTAATTATTCGATAAAAAAAGAAGATTGTTTTTCAAATAATGTACCTATTCCACAAAATGGAATTGTTTTTGTGGAAAATAATATTTGGCTTGAAGGAACGATAAATGGGAGAAGGGTTACTTTTGTGGCGGCTAATTTAGTTGGAGGAGAGACCGCTAGTGTTTATATGGGAATGGATAATTTACTGTATACTAATTTTGACGGGACAGATGTTATTGGAATTTTAGCTCAGGAAGATATCGAGATAGTAAAGGACAGTCTGGATGATTTAACTATCGATGCAGCCTTGCTTTCTCAATCAGGTCGGGTAGGGAGAAATTATTATACTCCTTTTGGTTGCAGTTCTCAATCTTGCGAAGACCATAAAGGAACAATAACAATCAATGGCGCTATGGCAACTTTTTTAAGATATGGTTTTGCTTATACTAATGGAACGGGCTATTCATATCGAATTTTGAATTTTGATAATAACTTACTATACTATCCACCGCCATATTTTCCTACGGGAACAGATTACTACATTGATTTGTGGGAGGAATTATAATAGAATAGAGAATAACGGAAGTAAAATAAAAAATTATGGCTTTTTGGAATAAAAAAATAATCAATCTGGAAAATAAATATTTTGGTTTGGATATTAGCGATCTTTCGGTAAAAATTTTTCAACTGGAAAAAAATGGGCGAGAAGATGTTGTTCGAAGTTTCGGGGTCAAGGAAATTCCACTGGGTTGTATCGAAAATGGAAAAATAATCAATCGAGAAAAAGTAATTGAAATAATAAAAAATTTATTCGCTACTGCCGGACCGGAAAAAATCAATACGAAAAAAGTCATCTGTTCTTTGCCAGAATCAAAAGTTTTTTTGCACGCTATCACAATTCCAAAAATGAGCGAAGAAGAGGCAGTGGAAGCGGTAAAATGGGAAATTGAAGCTAGCATTCCTTTATCAGTCGATCAAGTTTATTATGACTGGCAATTTTTAGAAGAAAAAGAAGGCAAGCAAAATGTTTTGACATCAGCCACCGCCAAAGAATTTGTGGATGAAATATGCGCTGTGCTGGAAGAAAGCGGATTGGAAGTTTATGGTTTGGAAATGGAATCAATTGCTTTGGCAAGAAGTTTAGTTGCTAAAGTTTCCCAATCAGAGGAAATTTTTTTGCTGGTTGATATCGGTGCAACCAAAACGAGTTTCACTATTTCAGAAGGAAATATTCCATATTTTACTTCCAGTATTCCTTTTTCTTCTTCCAGTATAACGGAAGAAATAGCCAGTCGTTTGGCTTTGCAAAAAGAAGAAGCGCAGAATTTGAAAATTACTCAAGGGATAGAAAATTCTTCTGGAAATAATTCTATTTTGAATGCAATTAGTCCACTTCTGGAAAATTTATCAGTGGAAATTGAAAAGACGATAGATTTCTATCAAAGTATGTCGAAAAATAATATCAAGAAAGTAAAAATTATCTTAACTGGGGGTGGAGCAAATTTGAAAGGATTATTGGAATATTTAAAACCTAAGCTTTCTTATGAGATAGTCTTGGGTGATGCATGGACAAATTTAAATTTTGGCAAAAAAATACCTAGCATAAAACAAGCAGAGCTGACTCGTTACGCAGTATCTGTGGGCTTGGCTATGCGGGGCGCTGATTATGGAAATAAAACTTAATTTGATACCACTGGAAAAAAAGGAAGAAATAGCGAAGAAAAACTTGGTATCGGCAATTATAAAAATAGAAATTTTTCTCACAATGGTGCTGGCGGTTTTTGTTATTTTTCTTTTAAGTTTTAACTATATCTTGAGTTTGAATTTCAATTCAGTTGTAAGGACAGAACAAAAAGATTCTAATGATGGCAAATACGACAAGCTAAAAGAATATGACGAGAATTTCAAAAAGATTAACCAAAAAATTTCCGATGTTGCACTAATAAAAAAAAGCCAGCTGTATTGGTCAAGATTTTTTCTAAAATTAAACGGGCTGGTTTTTCCTGGCATAGCGATAAATTCAATCACAACTCTGGATTATTCAATCAGCCTTCAAGGAACTTCGGATACGCGGGACAATCTCATCTTGCTTAAAGAAAAACTTGCCAAGGAAGAATGTTTTTTGGATATAAATTTACCTCTGGACAACTTAGTGGATAAAAATAACATTTCCTTCAAAATAGATTTTAATTTAGATCGTAATTGTTTGAAAAATCAATGAAAAATATCTGGCTGAAAAATAAATTACTAATAATAATTGCTCTCTACGCCCTTATTTTCGGAGTGGCGGTTTACTTCGTTGTTTTTTTCTTAATTGATAAGATAAAATATACTTCCGAACAAGCGCAAAAAAATTTAATTGATCAGCAGATAGAAGAGGCTCGACTTGGCAATTTACCTCAAATGGAAAAAGATTGGCAGGATTACGAAACGCAGAAAAATTCAATAGAGGTGATTTTGAGTTCAGGTAGTGAAATAAGTTTTATCGAAAGTATTGACTCAATTGCCCAAAAGTCTGGCAATATAATTGATTTAAAAATCGGGGATCAGGTAGATCCGAAAGAAATTGCCAAAATAAAAACGGATGCGAAAAAAAATAAAGGGCAAAAAGGATTAATGGAAGAAATTGCTTATGATAATTATTTCCCGATGCAGATTAGCTTACGAGGAAATTACCAATCATTAGTTGATTTTATTCATCTGTTAGAAAACAGTCATTTTTATGTGAATATTGTTTCAATTGATTCTAAAAAAATAATTTTGGAAGATAATTCGGCGAAAAACAAGACTAATGTTTTTTCACCAGACAAGGCGCAAGAAGAAGAGAAACAGGAAATTATCCTAAGCGCTATCAACGCTTTGGTTTATACACAAAGGCAATAAATATGAAAATAAATTTTAACATGCGAATAGACGCTGACAAATTAAGAAAATTTTTTGTTTTCAATTTTTCTCGTCGGAGTTTACTTGATTTTTTTTATAAAAAATTACAATGGCTGGCACTGCTCATTATTTTGCTATCTGCTGGATTTCTGATTTTTCTTTGGTATAATTATATTTTTGCTTCGCAATGGGATGATGCGCGCGTTCAAGAATATATTCAAACAAAAAAGGATAAAAACGAAGCAGTTTTTAATCGGGAGAATTTTGAAAAAAATATTCAAGAATCAAATGCTCGGAACACAGAATTTGAAAAACCATTAGATAATCTGGAAGATATTTTTCGTTTGAATAAATAGAAAAATTAAAAACTAAAAATCCCGATAATATCGGGATTTTTTTTGTGCGCCCTGAGGGATTCGAACCCCCGACCCTCTGGTCCGAAGCCAGATACTCTATCCGCTGAGCTAAGGGCGCGTATTTTATAAATCTACAGAGGGGCGGTCACTGGGAATCGGACCCAGATTCTCGGTACCACAAACCGATGTCTTAGCCGCTAGACGATGACCGCCACTCTATAGACTTAGGTGCACCCACCAGGACTTGAACCCGGGACCATATCCTTAAGAGGGATCTGCTCTACCAACTGAGCTATGGGTGCTTTTAATTAATTTAAAATTTGTGCGCCGGGCAGGAATCGAACCTGCGACCAATAGCTTAGAAGGCTACTGCTCTATCCACTGAGCTACCGGCGCATATAACCAAAACAACATATAAAATACTAGCTTAAATGCAAGGCTTAGTCAATCGATTGTTATAAACCGTGGGCTTTTTTGTAATTTTTCCATTCTTTGTTTGACCAGTCTTTGGGTTTTTCTGTGAGAACATTTTCTGTTCCAGGGTGGGGATATTTATTGGGGGAATCATAATTGCTGTTAAAAATATCTTCCCGTATCAAATTTCCATTTGCGTCGAGGATTTGTTGAGTGAGAATAGTTTTCATTGAGCCGTCTGGATTTTTTTCCAGAATTTTTGGTCCAATAATATTGACTTTTCGGCCATCAGCTGTGCCATAAAAATTGAAAAATAATTCCTTACCTTCGATTTTTGTTTCAATTAAAATATACTTAGGGGTGTCATTAAGAAAGCGTAAATCTGGTTGGGGGATATAGACAGTAGCATCCATTCCTTGGGGATTATAATAGCTTACGGGATAAGCATGATTTCTGCGAGCAGTTATTTTTAACCCAGAATAAATGGCCGCGCGAAAAGCAGTGGTGGAAACTTGGCAAATTCCACCACCAAATTCCGGTTCTGTTTTATCATGCTTAATTACTAATTCTGGCAGATAGCCGTGCTCGCCATCCACTTCGCCGAGTATTTTTACAAAAGAAAATTCTTCCCCCGGTTTGATTAGCGTTCCATTGAAGCGGTCAGTGGCGACTTTGATATTGAAGATTCTGTTTTTTGGAGAACCGGCAAAATTTGATTTTCCTTCTCCAATCAAACTGGTGATGCCTAAATCATTGATTGAATTGGAAGTGATTTCCGGCTGAATTTTTTCGATTGGTAATTCTAATGAAGAAGAAAAATTTTTGTCCGCCAAATAATTTTTCAAAATGTCGGCGCTTTTTTTTGTATCCAATCTAGTACCAAGCGCAGAAAGAGAAAAGGCAACCACTTTTCCGTTTTCGATTTTGAATTTTGCGTCAAGCGGATCTTTGTTGGATTTTCGCGCCAAATCTTCCAAGAAACTATTCAAAGCAGTATCTTTTATTTTCAAGCATTCCCGTTTTTTTATATGCGCTTGATTTTTATAGGAAAAAGAAAGTCGGCAAACAAGAGATTTTTCATATTTGCAAAAATTATTATTTTCAATTTCAGAAAAATAATTTTTATCATAAGCCAAACGGCTTTGTCCTTCTAGCCAAGCGGAAATTTCTGATTTACCAATCGGATAGGAAAACCCATTGACGGCTAAATTTAAATCAGCTGGAAGTGTTTCTAAGATGTTTGCTGGCAAGCATTTTTCCGGCAAAAAATTTCCGGCAAAAACATTTTCCGGCAAAATCGTAAAGCAAAATAAAAACAAGGCAAGCTTAATATATCTCATATAACTAAGGATATATTAAAAAATCAGTAAAATCAAGGGGATTTCAGTTTTTGATTTATTGGGGGAAAGGGGGTAGAATGGAAGTGTTTAGTGAGGATTGGAAGAATAAAAAATTATCCACAGTTCAAAAGTTGCCTGAAATATCATAGAGTGATATAATATCATCATAACAAACTAAATAAAGTTATGAAAAACAAATATAGTTCACTCGTCATTTTTGAAGATTTTAAGATCCGTCGTCACTACGAAGAAAAAACAGAAACCTGGTATTTTTCGGTAATTGATATTGTTGCCGCTTTGATAGAGCAGATGGATTTTCAATTAGCAAGAAATTACTGGAAGGTTCTAAAAAACCGCTTAGCAAAAGAAGGAAGTGAAGTGGTTACAAATTGTAACCAGTTGAAATTATTAGCAGAAGATGGAAAAATGAGAGAAACCGATGTGGCAAATACAGAAACAATTTTGCGTCTCATTCAATCCGTGCCTAGCAAAAAAGCCGAACCAATCAAGCTTTGGTTGGCTAGAGTTGGTTATGAGCGAATGCAGGAAATGAGTGACCCGGAAAAAGCACTTAATCGCAGTCGTGAATATTGGCAAAAGCAAGGGCGAAGCGAAAAATGGATTCAGCAAAGAATGACCGGGCAAGAAACTAGAAATAAGCTAACGGATTATTGGGCTGATAGTGGCGTGAAAAAGGGAGATGAGTTTGCAATTTTGACTAATATCATTCATAAGGAGTGGAGTGATCTATCTGTAAAAGCGCATAAAAACTTGAAGGGTCTGAAGACACAAAATTTGCGAGACCATATGAGCGAAGAGGAGTTAATCTTTACCGCCTTGGCGGAACTTTCCACCAGAAGAATTGCAGAAACAGACGAAGCTAAAGGTTTAGAGGAGAATAAAATTCCTGCGATAAAAGGCGGGAAAATTGCCAAGGATGCAAGAGTGGCACTGGAAGAAAAAATCGGAAAATCAATTGTGACTGGAGAAAATTATTTACCAAAGAAAAAAGTTGCTAAAAAATTGATATGAAAAAAATAAACACGCAAGGACTACAAATATATACTTTTCAAAAGGATGAGGGTGACTATATTTCACTTACTGACATAGCTCGCTATAAAAACCCCTTAGAGCCAAAAGATGTTGTAAAAAACTGGATGAGAAATTATTCCACCATAGAGTTTCTGGGTATTTGGGAGCAAATAAATAACCCTAATTTCAAAGGGGTCGAATTCGACTCCTTTAAGAAACATGCTGGTGCTAATAGTTTCACCCTATCTCCTCAGTTATGGATTGAAAAAACGGGCGCTGTTGGTGTTATTTCACGATCGGGCAATGGCGGGGGCACTTTTGCCCATAAAGATATTGCTTTTGAATTCGCAACTTGGATATCAGCCGAGTTTAAACTATATTTAATCAAGGAATTTCAAAGATTGAAAATAGAGGAAACTGAAAGACTAACTCTTGGTTGGGATGCAAAAAGAGCTTTGACTAAAATCAATTATCGCATACACACCGATTCTATCAAGGAAAGCATCATATTGCCCCAGCAACTTTCAAAAAAAGATGCAGACAACACCTATGCCAATGAAGCGGATATTTTAAACAAGGCATTGTTTGGGATGACTGCATTGGAATGGAGAATAAAAAATAAAGGTAAAGAGGGAAATCTTCGAGATTACTCTGATGTATATCAACTTATTTGTCTAGCTAATCTTGAAACATTAAATTCGGAATTTATAAAAATGGGAATGAGTCAGAAAGAGAGACTGCTCAAATTAAATGAAATAGCTATTGTTCAAATGAAATCACTTTTAAACAATCCAACTGTGAAAAAATTGAATTAAATTTATGGAAAAATAAACTAATCTAAAATTCACAAAACTGCTATTATTGATATAACATCATTGTTAGAGTATAAAATAGAAAATAAAAAATATGAATGAACTTATAAACATAAAAGTTATCCAAAAAGATTTTAATGGAGAGAAAAAGCGGTTTGTAAACGCTAGAGAATTATATAAATGGCTGGGCGTTGGCAGGGATTTTTCTAATTGGATAAAGGATAGGATTAGCAAGTATGATTTTGTGGAAGATTTGGATTTTTTTATAGCCTTCGCCAAATTTGGCGAAGGATTCAGTGGCTTAAATAAGGCTAAAGCTATTGATCCTGAAAGTGGAAAAATTTTGGCAAGAGAATATATTATTTCAATTGATATGGCCAAAGAGTTGGCAATGTTAGAAAATAATGAAATGGGTAAAAAAGTTAGAAAATATTTCATTCGAGTGGAGAGTGATTTCAAGAAAGTGATGCGAATTGCGACGATGGACCCGAAATTTATCAATCAATTGACGAGCCAGTTTTTTGAAACTAGAGAAGAAACAAAAGAATATCGCCGAGACTTTACTGATTGTATTAAGGATTTTGTGGCAGTGAAAAATTATGGGACTTATACTGACATACTGTATGGTTTTTTATTTCTGGAAAGAGCTAAAGAATATCGAAAACTTTTAAATCTGGTGAAAAAGGATCTAACGAGAAATTCGATGTATGAAGAAATAATTTTGATCATTGGTGCTTTTGAAACTGGTTTGGCTGGAGAAGTTGAGAAAAAATTCGAAAAATTAGGTCGAATGTTGACGCAAGAAGAATTCGAGAAAATTTTCAAAGAATTTTCCTCTCAACGAAATTGGTTGGTATATCAAAAAAGAGCAAGAAATATTATGGCGACTTATGACGAAGAATTGCGAAAGATTAAGCATCCAAAGTTGATTGATTATAGAAAAGAATTCAGTCAGGAGGACATTCAGAGATTATTATCATAAAATTAAGTGAAAAAAAGAAAAAATAATGTTCAAAAAAGAGACTTTCAAGGGGTCTCTTTGTTCTTTACGCCGAGGCTTGTTTGGGATATGATGGAGAGGTAAAAAGGAATTAGTAAGTATTATAATATGTATTAGATTTACCCTGTAGTCAGCTTGGCTGTACTTCAGGGATAAGTATTAAAATAAAAAATATGACAACAAGAAAAAGTGAAGACAGGAATACTCGCCCTGTTAAATAATTTTAAATTTTTTAATAGTCTATGTACTACACATATATTTTAAGGAGTGAAAAGGATAATAAGAATTATGTAGGTTATACTAAAAATTTAAAATTAAGATTTGAGGAGCATCAAAAAGGAAAGGTTGAATCAACCAAAAATAGAAGGCCGTTGGAATTGATATATTATGAAGCATGTCTAAATCAGCAGGATGCGACGCATAGAGAAAAATATTTAAAAACATATCATGGTAAGATGTTTCTAAAAAATCGCCTCAAATCTTATTTAACAGGGTGAATAAGATCACGAGAATAGGAAAAACCAGTTTGGCTGTTACTATCCCGATTGAAACCTGCCCTATTAAATTGTGGTACCCCACATTATTTAACAGGGTGAATGAAAGAATTGGGTTGGCGGGAAAAACAGAAGGTGGTTGTGAAAAGAGTGGCTGGTGGGATTATGATTAAGGATTGGAAAAAGTAAATAAACTTATCCACAGTAAAAGTTGCTAAAAATATTTAGGGTGATATAATATCAGTGAATTTATAAAAATAGAAAAATAAAAATGACACAAGCTCAATTACAAAATATCGCTACTGAAATAAAAGTGCATCCAATTCACTTGAGATTTTTTTTGTCGAATATAGAAATCGATTCATCGAAAAATTTAGGAATTCTATACAAACAATATGCAGATGAAAATCCAAGACCTTTTGTGAAATGGGTTGGCGGAAAAAGGCAGTTACTTCGACAATTTCGAGAAATGAATTTATATCCGCCTTTTGCTTTCAATCCAGATACTGCTACATATTTTGAACCGTTTGTAGGTGGTGGTGCAATGTTTTTTGATTTACTACCCAAAAGAGCCATTCTTTCGGATATGAATAAAGAATTAGTGACGACATATAATGTAATCAAAGATGATGTTGAAAATTTAATAAAAAAACTCAAAGAACATAAGAAAAAAGATAATAAAGAATATTTTTTAAAGGTGCGTTCTCAAGAATTAGAAAAACTAACTGATGTAAATGTGGCAGGGCGATTTATCTATCTTAATCGCACAGGCTTTAATGGGCTTTATCGTGTGAATAGAAATGGAGGATTTAATGTGCCATATGCTTCGAATGTAAATCCGCTTATTTGCGATGAAGATAATTTACGAAAAGCACACGATGCAATGAAACACACAAAAATTTTGCATCAGGATTATAAAAAAGTTTTGGCAAAAGCCAAGAAAGGCGATTTTGTTTATTTTGATCCGCCATATTATCCAGTTAATCAAACTTCTAGTTTTACAAGCTATACCAAAGAAGGATTTTTAGAAAAAGAACAAACAGAATTACGAGATACATTCATGGAACTTCACAAGCGAGGTTGTTATGTGATGCTTTCAAATTCTGATACGAAATTTATCAATGATTTATATTCTGGATTGGACAGAAAAATAAAAATTCATAAAGTTTTAGCTGGGAGAGCAATTAATTCGAAGGGAAATAGAAGGGGGAAAATTAAAGAGGTTGTGGTAATAAATTATTAAAAAATATGGATATTAAGTGGTATAAAAATATATGGTATATATCTTCAATGCTAGTTGCTTTTATAATACTTTGTCTTGGATTTTTTTCAGTCAATGAATATTCAGTCGGAATAATTACAAATCAATCTAACATTAGACTTATTTCAATTGAAAGTTTGTATAGAATAATCTTTAATCCTTTATGGGCAATTTCATTGTGGTTTTATGAAAAAGGATTAAGACTTAATGCCGAAAGACATAGTAATATACTTCAAAATATTCAAGGAGCTTTAGATAGTAGTGGGGAGTACATAAAAACAGGTAAAATTTATGAAATCATTTATAAGCATGATGATGCTGAAAAAAGAATGGAAGAAAGATTTAAAAAAGAAGACACAATTAAAAATGAAATTAATAATCCTAATCCAGTAGTTTAAAAAATTTATGGAATATATATCAATTAGAGTAATAGAGGTGAAACAAAATATAGGGAATTTTTTTATTGGAAAAATGATTCCGAAGGATTTACACCGAATTGCTAATAAGAATCTTTCAAGACTTAAAGATTTAGAGAATGGCATCCAACGTGATTTGCAAAATAAAAAAGTTTCTGAAATAAAGAATTATTTAAAGCTTGAAGATGCTACATTTCCCAATTCCATCATTATTTCCATTCAAAATAATATAGCCGAAGAGAATAGTCCAAGTTATATATTAGATAGTGATGCAGGAATATTGAAGATTAAAGCGCAAGAAGATGTAGCAAATATACTGGATGGGCAACATAGGCTAAATGGTTTTAATGAGAATGAAGAAAATTTTGAATTACCAGTTTCTATTTTTTTAGATTTATCACTTGGTGAGCAAGCAAAGATTTTTGCTAAAATTAATTCAACTCAGAAGCAAGTTCAGCTTGACTTGGTGTATGATTCGTTTGGCATAACAGACGGAAAGTCTTGTGAAAAATCAGCATTTTATATTGTTAAGCATTTAAATGAAGAGTTAGAATCAGCTTGGTATAAAAAAATAAAAACATTATCTGATAAATCCGGCGATCTTGCTCAAGGCTCAATGGCAAAATATATACACAAGGAATTATTAGAAAAAAATGAAATTTTTAAAAGTTTATATAATTCTGATAGAGACACTGATATAAAAAATATACTTAGTAACTATTTTAATGCAGTTAAAAAGACTTTTCCAAAAGAATGGGAAAATGAAAATAAGAAATATATTCTAACAAAAACAACTGGATTTAATGGATTCATGAATTTTTTTATTTCTGTGGTTCGGCTTGCTTCTAAAACTAAGAGTGAGTTATCAGCTGATTATTTTTATGGGTATCTCGTGAAAGTGAAAGACAGGTTTGATCCTCTAATTAGTGCTAATTACTCATCTGGAGTTGTGGGGCAGAATAAGATACGAGATATTCTTAGAGAAAGTTTATCAAATGATGAAAAAATATTTCTAAATATTAAACATGATTTATGAAAAAATATTTTCAAAACTTAATAGGTACGCTAAAAAATTCAATCAAAACTTGGGATTATTTTGTGAATTGGGAAAAAGTTTTTACCAATAGTTCAGAATTGGAAATAATTTTAAATAAACTAAATTATCTTTTAGGGAAAGAAGATTTGAAAATGGAATTTAAAAGATTATATGATAGCAATCCCGATATTGTGAAAGCATTTCCAGTTTTATTGGCGGTAAGAGAAAAACAATTAGAAATATTTTCTTTAAACGACGGAAGTTCAGAATTTTTTAACTTTGGAAAAAATAAAGAAGAAAATGATAATTTTGAAAAATATTATTCTTTTCTTGAAAAATCAAATTTGATAAATCTTTTCAAAAAAGAAGGAATTAAAAATCTTGTTGATTATGTAATTGGAGTTGAAGTTGGATTGGATAGTAATGGTAGAAAAAATAGAGGAGGATCTTTGATGGAAAAAATTTCGGAATCTTATATAAAAAAATTATGTTTGCAAAATGGTTTTGAATATATGGCGCAAGCAAGAGCCACAGATATTCGTGCTAAATGGAATGTTGAAGTTCTGGTAGATAAATCAGAAAGAAGTTTTGATTTTGCCGTGTATAATCCGCAAAATAAAAAAATTAAATTATTCGAAGTTAATTTTTATAATGGTGGCGGATCGAAACTTAAAGCTGTTTGCGGTGAGTTTAAGAGTTTATATGATGAACTTAAAAAACAAGACATTGATTTCATATGGATTACTGATGGACTAGGTTGGTATACTGCTAAGAATCCATTAGAAGAAACATATAATCATAATGAATACGTATTTAACTTAAATATGATTGAGAATGGAATTCTTGAAGAATTAGACTGGAAATAAAATGTTAAAACAAAAAGAATTAAAACTTCATCCAGAAGAATTTAATCTTGAATGCACAACTGTCTGGTCATTTCCAAGACGGGGTAATTGGGCGACGCACAAATCGGATTGGCGGGGTAATTGGGCGCCGGAAGTTGTGCGGAATTTGATTTTGCGGTATTCAAAAGAAAAAGACAATTTATTGGATTGTATGATTGGCGGTGGCACGACAGCTATCGAAGCTAAAATTTTAAACCGAAATATTATTTGTGCCGACATCAATAGAGATGCACTAGAGCGAACAAAAAAATCTTTAAAATTTAAAGTTGATAATATATCAAAACAAAGAATAGTTAAATGCGACGCGAGAAATCTTTCTTTCATAAAAGATAACGAAATTGATTTTGTGCTTACTCATCCGCCTTATGCAGATATTATAAAATACAGCGAAGGAAAAATTGAAGATGATCTTTCTAATATTCACGACATAGAAAAATTTTGCGATGAAATGGAAAAAGTTTCCAAGGAATTGTATCGAGTATTAAAACCAGAAAAATATTGTGCAATTTTGATGGGCGACATAAGAAGAAACAAAATGTATCAACCTTTGGCGTATAAGGTTATGGAAAGATTTTTAAAATAAGGTTTCAAATTAAAAGAAGATATCATCAAAAAACAACACAATTGCCAAGCGACTGGCTTTTGGGTGAATAAATCAAAAGAAAATAATTTTCTCTTGATTATGCACGAACATTTGTTTGTATTTCAGAAATAAATTTAATACATATTCTAATACGTATTAAAATACTTACCTAAAAAATAAGCTTTGAAAAATTTTATGTCGATTACAAAAAACAAACAAATAAAAGAGTTAGAAGAAATTTTAAAAAAGAAACTTTCTAATGATTCACTTGCTTCAAGATTTATTGAAAGAATTGGGGAAGGAAAAATAACAAGAGATGAAAATCCAAAGTCGCATCTCTGTACTTATTTTACTGCTTATGATTCTAAAGCCAAACAAGTTTTTATTGGACATCATAAGAAATCAGGACTGTGGCTTTTTAATGGAGGGCATATTGATGAGGGAGAAACATTGAAAGAAACTTTAATAAGAGAGATTGGCGAAGAATGGGGGCTTGATGGTAATGATTTTGAAATTAAGCCACCAGCTCTATTAACTATTACTAAAATAGATAATCCTACAAAACAACCTTGCAATTTTCATTACGATTTATGGCATTTCTTATCAGTGGAAAAAAATATCTTCAAGCCAGTTGAAGCGAAATTATTAGAAGAGTTTTATGAAGCAGGTTGGAAAACCTTGGAAGAAGCCAGAAATTTGATAAAAGATAAAAATACACTTTGGGCAATTGAATTTATCGAAAATACTTACCTAAAAAATAAACTTTGAAAAAATATTTTAGTACTTGAAAGCAAAAATCAAAAATGGCATATAAAAAAAGCATAAATTAAACCTCACCAACTCTTTATCCTTAAAATTTATTGCTAAAAAATAGTTTTAGCTGTGTAGTTTTTTTGTGTTATAATAAGGAGGTAATTAAAAATTAAAAATATATTAATTAATTAAAATTATTATGAAAAAAATAGTAATGGTTATAGTTGGAGTCGTGCTTGTTATTCTCGTCGGAGCTTTTTATTTTTTTAATAAAAAGACGCCAAGTCAAACACCAGAGCAAGTTGTTTTGGAGCAATCATACGCAGTTTCAGTAGAATATCTTTCTTTGCGTCAGCAAACAGAAAATGTCTTAGAAAAAGCCGAGAGTTTCGGCAGTTATGATAGTTGGAAAGCAGAAATGGAAGAAGTTACAAAAAATTGGAAGAATTTGGAACAAAAATCAAGCGAACTGGAAAAAACAGCTAATGAGATTGCGAATGAGAAAATCGGAATGGAACTTATTCCTTCGGCTTTGGCCTATGACAAACAAGAAATCAATAAAATTGTTGATAGCGCTCCTATGGGGAAAAAGATTATGACTTTGGCCAAACATTTGGGAACCGATGCAAAACACGCTCAACTAATATTAAATCAAGCTCAAGATGAAACATCCAGAGAGGCTTATGGTGAGGAGGGAGATGTTTTTGAAAAATGCGAACAAAATTCAATGAGAATTAAAAATGGTTGTAAAGTGGCTGGTTTCGTCGGTGGGGTGGTTTTATCTGGAGGAACTTCTGCCATAGTAGCCTCGGGGGCTTTGGCGACTACCGCCACAGTAGTGGTCGGAGCAGATTTAGTTTTGGAAGTGACTGATGATGAAGCTCGCATTGCTCTCGGTGATAAAAATAAAGTTTCTGAAATGGTTAGTGGCGTTCGAACAGTCACTGAACCAGCGGCTGCTATTTTGACATTGGCCAATATCCCCGGAAATTTGAGCAAAGGAATTGATAAATTGTCAGCTGTTAGTTTTGGCGCCGATCAGGTTAAATCGGTTATTCAAGATGAAAAAGTTTTAGGAATAAGTATCAAAACAGATGAAAAAGGGGAGGCAAAAGCTGAAATTGCAGGGCTAACTAAAGAAGAACTCTTAAAATGGCGTGAAGAAAACAAGGCTATAAAAAGCAACGAATCTGCAGAAGAAGTTATCAATAATGCTAAAATGGCTATTGAAAAAAAAGTTGTAGAAAAAGAAAGTGAAGTCAAACAAGCAGAAGAAAAAAAGGAAACAACTGAAAAATCTGATAACAGCATAGAAAACAGCGTCGCAGGTTTGGGATGGGAAGGAACATTAAGCAGCATGTCAGGAGGCGATAATGAAAAAAGAACTATCGATTTTGATTTTACATTAAATCAAGACGGCAGTGTTAATGGAACTTCGTTTAAAAAATGGAAACAAGAAGGAGATAGAATCAAGCTGTATGGTGAAGATGAATCAAGTGGATATTACGAATTTAAAATTGGCAAAAAAGACCTTTTGCTAACTAAAATTGTTATTGGAGATGAGATAATACAACCCGGAGAAGAATATATGGGAGGAATTGCCCCGGGAGGTTTTCTGAAGAGAAAATCAGATTCAAAGTCAGAAAATGAAAACTCTCAATCTAACAAAAATGCCATGCCTTTTGCGAAATATAATGAAATGGACGATAAAGGTATATTAAAAAACATTTCATCAGTAGAAAAATACTTAGGAGAGCCGGATATTAAAACTACTGATGACAACGGTCGCATTATTTATGTTTATTATGATCTAGTTGAATATGAAAGTGGAAATCTTGGGAGTGTAAAAATGGCATTTTACAACGAAGATGATTACAAATCATATATTAAAAACATGGGAGCTAGTTGGGAATCAAATAAGGAAAATTGGGATGAGTCAGGTGGAGGCATTAGAGCAACAAGCGAGATAAAAAGCGCGGATACCTTTAAACAAAAATATGGGAAGTAAATGAAAAATACAATTTATTCTTTCAAAGCTATTGGTAGTAATGAAATGGTGAACCTAGCTTTGAAAGTAGAGAAGGATATTAAAAAATAATTCTTTGTTCAGCAACACTTTTTGATTTTAAAAAACACAGATAAGCTCTGTGTTTTTTGGTTGGAAAGTTGAAAAAATATTTTTGAAGTTTAGAATCCGCGGACTTGGATTTTTTTCGTTTTGGTGTTGTCGGCTTTGGGCAGGCGAATAGTTAGAATTCCGTTTTTCATCGAAGCTTCTATTTTGTCAGCTAAGACATCGACAGGAAGAATGACGGAACGGGAAAAGCTTCCCCAGTAGCATTCTTGATAATAATAATTTTCTTCGATAACTTCCTCATCTTTTCTTCTTTCTCCACGAATAGTGATCATATCATTGTTGATACTCACATCCAAATCTTCCGGTTTTACTCCTGCAATAGTGGAGCGAATCACGATATCATTGTCAGTTTGGTAAACATCAATAGTGAGTTGTCCTTCGCCATCTTCTTGGGGATGGGACAAGCGCGGTTCCTCTCGTTCTATTTGGCGAGGAGAAGAATTGATGATCATTTCCGCCTCACTTTCCTCTGAATAAATGCGGGGCATATTCATTGGCTGTTCTCTTTCGAATTCGCTTTCTTCATTGGTATCGATGCTTCGTGAACCGGTTAATTTTTCAAAAAAAGATTTCTTTACTTTGGTCATAATATAATGTTATTTAGTTAGCTTAATTTAATTTTAATTTAATTTTTTGTTTTTGGCAAGGAAACCTATTTTGGCCGGAATAAGAAGAAGAAAAAGCAGGGTAATAGCCAGTAAAATCGGGCTAATTTCATAAAAAACAAAAAAATTGAAAATAAAATGAATAAAAAATCCTAAAATAAAAAGCAAAAAAATCTTGAAAAACGAGACTTTTTCTTGGTGGAAGAAATAAAAAGAATAGAGGGATAGGGTGAGAATGTGAATTAGTAATAAGCCTATATAAGAGAAAAATAATTCCAAGCGGAAAATAGGGTTGGTTAGGATATTTAAAAATATTTCAACAATGGCAAAGCCACTACCGAAAAAAATTGCTGGCAGAAAAAAATTGCTTTGATCTTTAATGCGAAGGAAAATTTTTCTAAAAAAAATAATTTTTAAAATTTCTTCCGCAAAAATAGCCAGTAGTAAAGCTGACTCAAGCGGGAAAAAAATTTCACGACTTAGAATTTCAGGCGCTATTATGGACGCCAAAATTTCAACAAATAGCGCGCCAAAAGCGGTGAGAATTCCAACAAAAAATATTTGTAATTTAGTCATCATTTTTGGTCACTGAAAAATTAAAATTTTTTCGAAATTGAACTCGAACCCTGAATTTCCTTGCCAAAAATTTCCCTCAATCAACGGCTACCAAAGGAAATTTTTGGAGGAAATTCGGATTCTCAAACAAGAATTTCTCAAAAATTTTAATTTTTCATTTAGTTGAGTTTAAGGTTAGCGGAGGTGGCTAATTTTTTCCAATTATCACGCAAGCCTTTTTTATTTTTTTCTGATTTATAGCGGAAAAACCCAGCCACGGCAATCATCACGGCATTATCTACGGAGTAGGAAATATCAGGTATTATGTATGAAGCATGGGGTAATTCATCTTTCACTGACGCGCCAAGCTGTTGACGCAACTGGGTATTGGCAGACACTCCGCCAGCTAGCATAATAGTTTTGGGATTATATTTTTTGGCCGCACGCATGGTTTTGGAAATCAAAACATCGCAAACGGCACTTTGAAATTCATGGCAAACGGCACTGACAAAATTTTTGTCGGATAGCAACTTTTCATTTTTTTTGACTAAATACAAAACAGCAGTTTTGAGTCCAGAGAAAGAAAAATTAAAATCTTTGGAACTTATCATCGGTCTTGGCAATGTAATTTTGGACATCGAATGTCCAAAATGGACATTCGATGTCCATTCTGTGGCTTTCGTCGAAATAACAGGGCCACCAGGATAACCCAACCCCAAAATTCTCGCTGTTTTATCAAAAGCTTCACCCACGGCATCATCTAGTGTTTCGCCGATAATTTCATAATGCAAATGTTTTTTCATAAAAATTAATTGCGTATGCCCGCCAGAAACTACCAAACATAAAATCGGAAACTTTATTTCTTCCCCTTTTTCTTTTTCTGATTTTGAATTTTGAATTTGTTTGAGATTTGAGATTTGAGATTTGAGATTTACGCCAACTTTATTCCGCTCAAGCGGAATAAAGTTGGCGTAAATGTGCCCTTCGATATGATGAATTCCGATAAGCGGTTTTTGCCAAAGATAGGATAATGTTTTGGCAGTTTCTACTCCAATTAGAAGCGCCGGAATAAGTCCAGGGCCATTTGTAACAGTAATTAAATCAATCTCATTGGAAGATAGTTTAGCTTTTTTTAACGCCTCATTGATCACGGGCAAAATATTTTTCAAATGTTCTCTGGCGGCCAAATTTGGCACGACACCACCCCAAGCGGAATGCAAAGCAATTTGGGAAGAGACAATGTTAGCTAAAACCGAAAAACTGCCATTTTTTTCTTCCAAAATGGCGCAAGCAGTTTCGTCGCAAGATGTCTCAATGCCTAAAATAATCATAAATTCTGGATTAGTCCTAATGCCGATATTATAGTATCATTATTATAGGGAAATATAAAGTCATAAGTAAGATATTATAAATGAAAAAAAATAAAGTCAAAAAAGAATTGACTGATGGTGAACTGGCGGAAATTGTCCGTAATTTTGATGCGGAAAGATATGGCGAAATAATGGAAAGATACCAAGGGAAACTGTTTGCTTATCTTTACCGTCTGATTGGTTCTCGCGAAGAAACGCAAGATATCTTGCAAGACATTTTTATCAAGGTTTATAAAAATCTAAAAAGCTATGACAAAACGCGGAAATTTTCTTCTTGGATTTATCGCATTGCCCATAACGAAGCGGTAAATCATATTAAAAGAAAATCGCTCAAAAGATTTATCCCGTGGGAAGATATCGCTTCGACGAAAGATAAATTAGAAATGGTGAGCTCGGAGGAGAGCGCTGACAAGGCTTGGCTTCGAAAAGAAATTGGCAGGGAAGTCAATATGGCGATGGAAAAATTGCCTTTGAAATATCGGCAAGTTTTGGCTCTGCGGTATTATGCAGATAAATCATACCAAGAGATTGGTAAAATTTTAGGAAAATCTGTAAACACAGTCGGGACCCTCATCAGTCGAGCCAAAAAGAAACTCGCCCAAGAGTCGCGCTATTTTCGAAAAAGAAGTTTTTATTGAAATTCGTACCGCGTAGGGGATTCGAACCCCTGATTTCCAGGATGAAAACCTGGCGTCCTAGGCCGGACTAGACGAACGCGGCAAACAGTTTAATAAAAAATGCCTTAAGGCATATAAATATTACAACAAAAATAATTCTAACACAACCCAGTAAATAAGTCCAGTGGACGGGGATGGTTTTTTTATCTTTTCCAATCTTGGATATTGCTCACCGCTATTTCAATTTTATCGGCAATTCTCAAATTCCTGATTTGATTGCGATTTAAAATTTGGAAGTGCTTTACTTTTACCAAATATTCGGGAATGTAATCAATTTCTTCTTGAGTTGTCATCCAATCAAATTTATCAAACATTTTCAAATTAACTGGTTGAGAATAACTGCGCAAAGTTTTTCGTCCTTTGGGGTCGGTGTATTCGTGGAAATAACTCATAACCAATTCATGAATAGAAGAATAAACCGGTTCGCGATAACGCAAAACAGAGTGATTGGTTTTGGAAATGGCGCCCCAATGGCCATATTTTCTAAAGGGCGCGATTACATGATCAAAATCATCGCGAGTAGCTGTAAGATCCAAAACTAGGGGAGGCTGTCCATTGACGCGCAAAGCTAACGCGGCCAAGACCGCTCCTTCGGTGCAATGACAAATTTTTTTTTCTAAAACTGACAGTGGGGAAAGAAAAGTTTCGCCGTCTTTTTCAAAATTCATCGGCATCGCATCCAAAAAATCCTGAATTTTTTTGGGAGTATTTAGCGATTTTAGAATCTTCAATTTTTCTTCGGGGATATTAAACATTTTTTATTTGCTTAAGATAAAATTAAATAAATAGCCGGTGAGGACAATGCCTGTTCCAACAATGCCGGCAAAAATAAGGATAAGTTTTATTTTCATCACTTTTTTTAGAATCATAAATTCAGGCAAGGAAAGCGCCGTGACAGACATCATAAAAGCCAGACTTGTTCCTATGGATACACCTTTTTCCGTTAGAACACCGACCAGCGGAATTATGCCGGCCACATTGGAATAAAGCGGAATACCAATCAAAACTGCCAAGGGTACAGCATACCATTTATCCGCTCCAGCATAATGCGTCAGAAAATCAGTTGGCACATAGCCGTGAATCCACGCGCCGATGCTAATTCCAATAATTATATATAGCCAAACTTTTTTAATAATGTTTAGCGTATAATTTTTCGCATAATTTATTCTTTGCTTCCAATCCAGTTTTGGTAATTCTAATTGTTTATTAACTTTATTTTTATATACAAATTCTTCCACTAAATTTTCTACTTTTAAATGTCCAATAATAATTCCTGAAAAAAATGAAATAACAAGTCCACTGACAATATATAACAAAGCAATTTTCCAGCCAAACATTCCAAGAAGCAAAATCAGTGCTACTTCGTTTATCATTGGGGAAGCCACTAAAAAAGAAAAGGTTGTGCCAAGCGGTACGCCGGCTTCTAAAAAACCCAAAAATAGTGGAATAGCCGAACAAGTGCAAAAAGGTGTGATAATTCCCAAGAGCGAGGCCAGAATATTGCCGAAATATTTTTTCTCGCTGGAAAGAATGGCGCGAATTTTTTCCGGAGGCAGAAACGAGCGGATTATGGAAACGCTAAAAATTATAACGGCTAATAAAATAAATATTTTTATTGTATCAAAAATAAAAAAATTGACCGCTTCTGCCAAAAGAGTTTCGGGAGTAAGATTGAAAATTGAATAAGTGAGCCAATCGGCGAAAATTTTTAACATAGAATTAATTATATGTCATTCCCGTGAAAACGGGAATCTAGTGTAAAGACTAAATAAATATCGTATAATTTTTTTTTTATTTTAATAATTCCGCAAATTTATTTTTTGTTTCTTGGAAAATTTTCATTTGTTCCTCGTCCAGCGGAGCGCCTTTGGGCAAATCCATTTTGAGGGGATTGATGGGTGTGCCATTGAGTTTGATTCCATAATCTAGATGCGGTCCCGTTGACCAGCCGGTGGAGCCGACATAGCCGATGATCTGTCCGCGACTTACGCTGGCTCCGGAGCGGATGCCTGAAGCAAATTTACTCAAATGCCCGTAGTGAGTGGTATAACCATTTTCATGGCGAAGTCGAATCATATTTCCCCAGCCACCTTCCCATCCGGCACTTACAACTGTGCCGTTAGCACTGGCAGAAACGGGCGTGCCGATTGGCGCGGCATAATCAATTTGATAATGGGCAGAAATTTTTCGAGTGATCGGGTGCATTCTTGCTCCCGTAAAGCCGGAAGAAATATGGCGATAACTCAAAGGAGCTTTCAAAAATTGTCTTTCTAGAAATCGTCCCTCGCTATCGTAGTATCCGTTTTTTCCGGCGTTATCAAAATAATAAGCAAAATAGGAAACGCCAGAATTGACAAATTTAGCGCCTAAAATTTTTCCGTCGGGAGCCACTTTGCCATCGCGCAACCGTTTTTCATAAATTATCACAAACTCATCGCCGGCTTGAATTTCCGTGGTAAAATCAATATCAAAAGAAAAAATATCGGCTGTTTCTAAAACGGTAGCTTCTTGCAATCCCGCTTCCAGCGCATCAGCATAAAAAAAGTTGTCAATTTTTCCGCGGGCGATTTCTTGGCTAATAGCATAATTTATTTTTTCTTCTTTGGCGCTAAAATCATTGCCGTTTCTTTCGATGATGATTAAATTTTCACTGTCTCGGTCGTATTCAATTTTTTTGGCGCATTCTTCCTCGCCGAAATAGAAGCGGAATTTTCGACCAATTTTTATGTTAGTAAAATCATAAATATCTTTAGCGCAAGACAAAATTTCTTCTACATTATTGAAATCTAATTTTCCTTGGGAGACAAAAACTTCTGCGGGAATGTCGCCTTCGGAAATGGTGTACTCGATCACTTTGTCCGTTATTTTATTTTCCGTGATAGTTTCTGGCGAAGGAGTGAGTTCAATTTTGGATTCAGTTTTAGTTTCTAATTTGCTTTTCAACCAAAAAAACCCTTTCAGAAAAAATAAAATTAGCAATAAAAAAAACAAGCCGGTAAAAAAAATTTTCCAAGCAGATTTTTTCTTTTGCAATCTAGGGCGATTTATTTGTTTCATGGGATTATTTAGTATCTATTTTTTTCATATTTTCGTTGGAAAAATTTTCTTATTTCTTCAACCCATATTATAGAGGAGGCAATTAGAATAATTATTAGCCAATCAGAAAAATTTAGCGGAACAGTGCGTAATATTTTTTGCATAAAGGGAGTATAAATTGCTAAAAGATTGAGAGTGATTACAATCAGAGTTGCCCCAAAAAGAAATTTATTGGAAAAAAAGTTCATTTGGAAAATCGATTTTTTCTTGGATCGGCAATTCCAAGCATTAAACCATTGAAAGACGGATAAAGTTATAAGTGAAATTGTCCAAGCTTTAGCTAAATTATCAACATAAAATCGGCTAAAAATAAAAAGTGTTCCAATAGCCATGGGCAAAGCCATAAGAATAATTCTTTGAGACATCAATTTATCTATCAAATAACCATTGCTTGGTTGGGATTTTTGAGCTGTATCTTTTTCTCCAGATGGTTCCATTGCCAAGGAAATATCTAAAAATCCATCAGTAACTAAATTAAGCCATAAAATTTGAGCGGGGAGTATTGGGAGAGGAAAATTTATTAGCAAAGCGCCAATTATTGTGAGTAATTCCCCGGCGCTAGTAGAAAAAAGATAAAGAATAACCTTTTTTATAGATCGAAAAATATTTCTTCCTTCTTCTACGCCAGAAACAAGACTGGAAAAATTATCATCCAATAAAATTATATCGGAAGCTTCTTTGGCTACTTCTGTTCCAATTTTTCCCATCGCTACGCCGACATCGGCGGAAATCAAAGAAAGAGCATCATTGACTCCGTCGCCTGTCATTGCTGTAACACTGCCATTTAATTTATAAGCGTTAATTATTTTTAATTTATGAGTGGGCGCTACTCTGGCAAAAATACTCACCGAACCTATTTTTTCCGCCAATTCATTTTCGCTATATTTTTCAATTTCTTGTCCAGTTAGAATGGCGTCTCCTTTTTGATAGATGCCGGCTTCTTCGCCAATAGTTTTGGCGGTGAGGGGATAGTCTCCTGTAATCATAACTAATTTTATCCCAGCTGATTTAACTTTTTCTACCGCTTCTTCAACATTTTCTCGCAGGCCATCCATAATGGCAAAAAATCCGCAAAAAACAAGACCCGAAATATTATCGGGAATATTTTTTGTTTGCTTGTCGATATTTTTATAAGCAAAAGCTACCACGCGCAAGCCTTTTTTGGCCATTGAATTTTGGATTTTTTCCAACTCACAATATTTTTTTTCATCGAATATTTTTTCTTCTCCTTTTTCCCAAATTTTTTCCGATAAATTCAGGATTGATTCTGGATTGCCGACGACGGAAAGAAAGGAGTTGCCTTCGGATGAATGGAGTGCCGAGTGATATTTCAATTCATAGTTGAAAGGCGCTTCATCTAATTTAGGCATTTCTTTTTCCAAATTTTCTTTTTGAAAACCAATCTTTTCTCCTAAAACCAAAATAGAAGCTTCGGTCGGGTCGCCGGAGATGTTCCATTTTTTTTCTTTTTTAGAAAAAGATAAATAAACATTGCTATTAAGGGTGGCAATTTTTCCGGCTAACAAAAGCGCTTCGTGGTTGATTGGCTCAAGAATTTTTTTATCTAAAAATATTTCTCCTTTTGGTTCATAACCAAAACCATTTAGTTGGAAAATTTTTCCATCAATATATAACTCTTCTACCATCAGTTCATTTTTAGTGAGCGTGCCGGTTTTGTCGACAGCGATAATTTTTGTTTGGCCAAGAGCTTCCACCGCTTGCATTTTTTTTACCAAAACATTTTTTTTACTCATCCGCCAAACACCCGTAGCTAAGACCAAAGTGACTACAATTGGCAGTCCTTCGGGAATGACGGAAACGGAAATAGCCACGATGGTGGTAAAAATTTCTTTCAAAGCAAAACCTTTTATTGTGCCAAGAGTAAATATTATAATTCCAATAGTCAAAACAAGCAAAATAATTATATTGGATAATCGGCCGATATCTTTCTTAAGCGGAAGATCATCAGTGGCTTTAGATAATTTTCCGGAAATATTACCAATAACTGTCTTGGGTCCCGTAGCGGTAATGATTGCTTGACCTGTTCCAGAAACAATAGTGGTTCCTTTGAAAATCAAATTATCTGTTTCAGTTTTTTTGTGAACTGGATTAGATTCGCCTGTCAAAGAGGACTCGTCCGCTTTTAGGGAATTGGAAAAAATAATTCTGGCGTCAGCTGGAACTTTTTCGCCTTCGCGCAAGATAATTACATCTCCCCGAACTAATTCTTCGTCAGAGATTATGTGTTCTTTTCCTCCTCGAATAACAGTGGCTTTGGTCTGGACGAAATTTTTAAGGGCGAGTAAAATGTTTTGTGATTTGCCTTCTTCGAAAGTGCCAACAAGGGCATTGAAAAAAAGAACAAAAAGAATAATGCATCCGTCAATTATTTCTCCTGTGAAAAAAACAATTATACTTGCAAGAAGCAGAATGTAGATGAGGGGGCTTTTGAATTGTTCAATAAAAATCTTAACAACTCCATCCGGTTTTTGATCGGGCAATTTGTTGGGGCCAAAAGCCAAAAGTCTTTTTCGGGCTTCTCTTTCGCTCAAACCTTTTTCGTTGGAAGAAAGTTCTTTGATAATTTCAAAAATGGAAAGGTTGGAATAGTTGGGGTTATTTTTTGTTTGCATAAGTTTAATTATAGCACAAATAAAAACCGTCCCGATGAATCGGGACGGTTTTTTTCTAATATACTGAAAGTATTTAGATTTTTGATACATTGACAGCGCATGGTCCTTTTGGGCTTTCGCTTACTTCGAACTCAACTTTGTCTCCCTCTCGCAGATCCTCAAAGCTCACACCTTGAAGTTCTTTTGAATGAAAGAAAAGATCCTTATCACTTCCTTCAACGGAAATGAATCCGAATCCACGGTCAGTCAATTTCTTGATTGTTCCTTGTTTCATTTTTGATAAATAATGATTTAAATCGTACCATTAAAGCTTGCAAAAAAGTTCGACTAATCTTCTCACTGCAGGCTTATTGGGACTTGTAAACTAGTATACGCCTATTTTTCAATTTTGTCAATGGCTTTGGGCGCTAGACTTTCCAGCGACATATCCCGTAGTCCAAGTGATTTGGAGGTTGTATCCGCCGGTGGGACCGTCGAGATCCAAGATTTCGCCAGCCAGATATAAATTAGAAATAATTTTAGAGCGCATAGTTTTGTTCTCTACTTCTTTCAAACTCACTCCGCCGGAAGTTATCATAGCGAATTCAAAATCCAAAAGGGAATCGACGCTCAAACGAATGTTTTTGAGAAGTTTGGCTAAATTATTGCGATGAGTTTTGCCGAGAGAATAAATTTTTCGGTCGGTTTCAAGTTTTGAAAGCTCTAAAATTGTGAGGGCTAATTTTTGCGAAAAATATTCAGCCAGATAATTTTTCAAATCTTTTTTCTTATATTCTTCAAAATCTATTTTCAATTTTTCTTCTAGTGCATTTTGTGTGAGAGTAGGGAAGAGGTTAAGTTCCAAGAAAATTTCACCTTGAGAAAGATTTCGACTAACATATTTACTGATGTTGATAATAGCTGGTCCAGAAAGGCCAAAATGCGTGAAAATAATTTCTCCGCATGCGGTAGTTATTTTCTTATTATTTTGTAATATTTTTATTTCAACATTTGGAAGACTTATTCCGGATAATTTTTTGACCCAGCTTTCTTTTATTTTTATCGGCGTAAGCGCAGGTGCTGGCAAAACAAGAGTATGTCCCATTTTTTTTAGCCAGTTGTAGCCATCGCCAGTTGAACCCGTAATTGGAAAAGATTTTCCGCCAGTAGAGAGAATAAAATTCTTAGCATAAATTTTTTGGTCAGCTGTTTTGACACAGACTATTTTTGCATCTTTTATTTCAAAATCTAAAACATTTTGATTGAGTTTCACTGTCACGCCATTTTTTTTCAAACTTTTTTTTAAAACATTTAGCACATCTTGAGCTTTGTCGCTCTGGGGGAAAACTCGGCCATCTGTTTCGGTTTTGAGTTTGAGCCCAAGTCTTGCAAAAAAATATTGAGTCTCACGCGGACCAAAAACGGAGAGTCCCGAAAAAAGAAATTTGCCATTTTTGCCAATTTTTTCCACAAACTCTCGATTGGAAAAATTAGCCTGCGTGAGGTTGCACCGCCCGTTACCAGTCAAAAGCAACTTTTTTCCTAGTGTTGAATTTTTTTCGAGAATCGCCACTTTCGCCCCGCCAACGCTTGCCAAAATTCCCGCCATCATTCCACTGGCTCCACCTCCAATAATCACAACATCAAATTTTTCTTCTTTTAAGTCAGGCATAATAATTTCATCCTAGCATTGTTAAACAAAATTATCCACAATTCAAAAATGGATATATATTGACAAAAACTGTGGATGTGTTATCATTCGCTGTTATTAGGAGGTAGCTCCTTAAAAACTTAATATTTTTCCTTTGCATCTTGAATATGGAATTTTTTTCTTGATTTAAGTGGCGAAAGAAAATAACTTAAAAAAACAAAAAAAGGAGCGAGCAATGAAAAGATTAAAAATTTTGGTGGTTGTTTTTTTTATTTTGAGTGGAACTGCTTTGGCGGGAGTTTCCAAACCCTCCTCCTTATTTTTAGAAAAGGCGGAGGAGCTTCAAGCTCTTTACTACTGCGAGGAGGTTTTTTCGGAATATGAAGAGGTTATTAGTTTAGCCTTGGAAAATTCCGATGATGAAATATTGTCGGATATCGCGCGGGAGTTTTTCGCGATGTCTGACAAGAATTGGAATGGATCATTCGACTTAGAGGGACAGTATTTTCTCTATGTCGGAATTAATTTATTGGCTCGAGTGGAGGGATTACGGGACAAAAAATTAGGCGCGGATGTGCTAGAGACTTTCGAGAGTCTCCGCGTCGAGTTGAAAAAAATTCTGGAAGCTCACAACATGAAGCTTCCACTTTCAGAACCGCCCGCTAATTTTTTTGAAAAGGCGGGGTTAGGAAAATGCCTTGAGTAAGTAAATTCGAGGCGAAAAATAACAAAGACCGCTTGGTTTGCATAAGCCAAGCGGTTTTTTTTGATTTTTCAAGGCAAAAGGGGTAAAATAAAAAAAGTTATGAGAAACAAAAAAGAACAAAAGGAGATAATTATTTATCAAGCTAAAGATGGTGCCATCGAATTGCGGGGCGATTTTAAGCATGAAAATATTTGGGCTTCGCAAAAACAGATTGCTGACATTTTTGGGATTGATAGAACAGTAGTAACGAAGCACATTAAGAAAATTTTAACAGACAAAGAGCTTGATAAAAAAGTGGTATGTGCAAATTTTGCACAGACCACTAAGCATGGAGCAATTAAGGGTAAAACTCAAACAAAAAAAGTTGAATTTTATTCTCTCGATATGATTTTGTCTGTGGGATATCGGACAAATTCTTTTAAAGCTATCGAATTTAGAAAATGGGCGAATAAAGTTTTGAAAGAATATTTGATTAAAGGCTACACCATCAACAAAAAACAAATTGTCAAAAATTATGAGGCTTTTATACAGACAGTATCTAGTATCCAAAATCTTTTGCCAGAACATGTCGCGCTTGATCCAAAACTAGTTTTGGAACTTATCAAAGAATTCGCCAGTACTTGGGTGGCCTTAGATGCTTATGACAAAGAATCTTTGCGCACAATTGGCACATCCAAAAAAGCAATCAAGTTGTCAGGCGAAGAGCTAGTAGAGGCAATTTGCGATCTTCGAAATGAGCTTATGAAAAAAGGTGAAGCCTCTGATCTTTTTGCGCGAGAAAAAAGAGCAGGAAGTATTGAGGGAATAGTGGGAAATGTAATGCAATCATTTGGTGGCAAGAATTTATATCCTACCGCTGAAGAAAAGGCGGCGCATCTTTTGTATTTTATGGTAAAGAATCACCCATTCGACGACGGCAACAAACGCTCTGGCGCTTTTGCTTTTGTGTGGTTTTTGCGAAAAATAAAAATACAAGGCGCAAAAAATATCAACCCAAGCGCGCTTACCGCCCTCACGCTTTTAATTGCAGAAAGTAATCCAAAAAAGATGAACCAAATGACAGCGCTTGTCACGACATTATTGTCAGTGAAAAAATAAAATTCAAAAAAGCTGGGATATTTTCACAAGGTTGACAAAACAAAAAATAAGGGGTATACTTACTTTTTATGTTAATACATCTTCACACGAGTATCTAAACATAAAATAATTAATTTTTATGTTTAGACGACAATGTATAACAGAAACAATGCACGAAGCTCTCGCGCCAGCAGTTTTGGAAAAAGAGGAAATCGAAGCAATTCTCGTTTTGGAAAAAGAAATTTTTCTTCTAGCGCGATAAATGTCAATCGTTTCATTTGCAAAGCCGAAACGATAAAAGCGGAGGATGTTTTCAAACCTCAATGTGCTTTTTGCGATTTAGCTATTCACGATGTGCTCAAGCGTTCTATTGCTAATCGTGGTTTTGCTGTACCGACGCCGATTCAAGATCAAGCTATCCCGGCTATTTTGGCAGGGCAAGATTTGATTGGCTTGGCCAATACGGGTACCGGAAAAACTGCCGCCTATTTGATTCCAATGCTGAATAAGATATTAATCAATCCTCAAGAAAAGGTGTTGGTAGTTGTGCCAACTCGGGAATTGGCGATGCAAATTCAAGAAGAATTCGTTGCCTTGGCGAGAAGACTAAATATTTTTTCTGTGGCAGTGGTGGGTGGAGCGGATATTCGTCGACAAATCAAAGAATTGCGTTTGCGTCATAATTTAGTGGTGGGAACACCGGGAAGATTGAAGGATTTAATTTCTCGAAAAATTTTGGATTTGTCAAAATTTGGCAATATCGTTTTAGATGAAGCGGATCGAATGTTGGATATGGGCTTTATCAATGATGTGAAATTGTTGTTATCCTTGATGCCTAGAAAAAAACAGGCGATGCTTTTTTCCGCTACTTTTGGAAAAGAAATTGAAAATCTGACCAAAACTTTTCTATATAATCCAACGCGCATTTTCATCAAATCTAGAGAAACAGCTTCTCAAATTGAACAAAACATCATTCGCGTAGCGGTTAGTCAGGATAAAATCGAAGTGCTTCACGATTTGCTCATCAAAACTGAATTTGAAAAAGTTTTGATTTTTACTCGCACCAAGCATGGCGCGGATAACTTGTCGAAAAAATTATTGCAAAGAGGTTTCAAAACGGAAGCTATTCATGGTAACAAAACTCAAGGCAAAAGACAACGCGCGCTCAAAATGTTCAAAGAAAATGTGGTGGAAATTTTGGTGGCCACGGATGTGGCTGCTCGCGGACTCGACATTCCCAATGTGAGTCATGTCATCAACTTTGATCTGCCTGCTACCTATGAAGATTATATCCACCGCATCGGTCGCACCGGTCGAGCCGACAAAAAAGGCAACGCGCTGACTTTTGTGGAATAAAAAAAGATGTGACTTATGAGGTGCATCTTTTTTTGACTTTTTTTAATGTTTTATGCTAGGATGCTTTATTCAATAAATAATGAAAATAACAGTTTTCAAACCTTAAAAATTAAATTAAGGAAGGAGGTGATTGGAATGGGCAAAGTATTTTCTTGGAAAGAAATTGCAAACGGGCAGATTCCGAAACTGGAAGATTTTAGCATTGTCCGAAGCCTGATAATTTCAGAGTTGGAAAAATGCGATGAAATAATCGGTGGCGTAATTTGCGGTTCAGTTATCCGAGGCGACCATAATGTAAGGAGTGATGTTGACTGCTTGGTAGTCCATAGTGGTCAGAACATTCTGAAAATTATTGGTTTGCTTCAAGAATTGAATCGTTTTGCTAAACAGCTTTATGTCCCAGTAGAATTTATTCCCGTGGACATTCGGGTGGCTCACACGTCGACAGTGGAAATGTCATTCGGTATGCATTTGGATTGGTCTGCCAGAAATGGCGGATGCATCAAAACAAATCCCATTCCAATGCTTTCGTTTGACTTGGATATGGGGCAAGAACTGCAAAATTATGTCCGCCTGAAACTCAACAAACTGACCAAGCGTTGGATTAAGTATCCTGAAGCGAGTTCCGAGCAACGATTTCATTTTCTTCAGAAGATTTTAGAGGCCCCTGTTTACATAGCCAGAAAGATTATTCGTTGGCGGGGAGTGGATATTTCTTTTGACGACTCCAAGCGAAGAATCGTGGAACTTTATTCGGAGCATTTTAATGGCTCGGAATCTTTGAAATTTTTCAGAGAAGCAGTTATGACAGATGCGAGTTACACTAAAAAAATACTTCAACAGTTGAAATGCTCTGATGAGGCGGAGTATCTCAATACACTAAAAGAGACCGAAGTTATTATTCCTAATGTCTTGGAGTTCATTAGATTGACGAATATTTTAGTGGCTAAATAAGTCACAAAAAATATGACCTGTTGCTTATTAAGAACAGGTCATTTTATTTTTCCAAATCTAGCACTTCATCAATCCTAATTTGCGAAACGAACTCTGGGACGTGACTCACGAGAATCATGGCGCCTTCATAGGAATCGAGGGCTTTGGCGATGATGGGTAGATGGCGAAAGTTGATGTGATTGGTTGGTTCGTCTAGGATCAAGAGTCCTGGTTCTTCAAGAGTGAGACGGGCAAAAGCCACGAGACCTTTTTGTCCTTCAGAAAGTGAACCGATTTTAGCGCCGATTATATTTTTATCAATCAAAAA
>Ga0076246_116_pt1 | contig 20855 bp, 19 predicted proteins | sample RifGroF2_FD_67712 | JGI IMG/M metagenome (GOLD analysis project Ga0076246, IMG submission 67712) | Parcubacteria (Moranbacteria) bacterium GW2011_GWF2_35_39
TTCAAATCGATTTGCTTAACATTAGATTTTGGTTTTTTAAATAAATAAAATCCTCCCGCTACGATTGCTATTGCAACAATTGCAATAATTATTTTTTGTGATTTACTCATGTTTATGTTTTACGAAATACGAAACATTTTTATTTTTTCGTATTTAGTTTTTTTAGTATTTAGTAAAGAATTATTTTTGACACTTCTTACAAATAAACACACTTCTTTGCCCTAATGTTTCTCTTTGAATTATTGTACCACATTTTTTGCACTTTTGTCTTTCCCGATTATACACAGCTAAAACGGTGCGCCCGAAGTATCGCGATAATCCGAGTCCGAAGTTCCCCGCATTTTCACGGCTTTTTTTAGAATTTTTATCGTGGCATCATAAATTTTCTGCAAATCTTTTTTAGAAATTGATTTTATAGTTCTCTCCGGCAAAATTCCTGCTTCAAAAATTATTTCGCTTCTGTATATATTTCCAATTCCGGAAATTATATTTTGATCCATAAGAACAATTCCAATTTTCGCCTTAGGCTTTTTTTCCAAAATTTCTTGAAATTTTTGGAAAGTAAGTTTAGGATCCAGCGCATCAATTCCCAAATTTTTTATTTCTTTCAAATTATTTATTTTTTCCGTCGAGTCCAAAACAATTTTCGCAAATTTTCTAAGATCCGAAAATTCAATTGTTTTTCCAGATTTAAGAAAAAATTTATGTCTTATATACTGATTAACCTTATCCTCAAAATAATTTTGTTTTTCATTAGAGGTTCGACCTCTTTTGGTCGTTTTGGTCGAGAGAGGTCGAACCTCTTTTTTTGGCTTGATCAATAAGTGTCCAGTCATTTTGAGATGAATATACAAAGTTTTATTTCCTGATAAATCTATAAAAATATTCTTTCCAATTCTCCGCACGCGATATTTCCTTTTTAAAAATGTTGATATTTTTATTCTTTATTGCTTTTCCCCACTCACTCCAAAAAGAAACGATCGTATCACCCTTTATTTTTTTATTCAAATCAGACACTACAGTTTCTACCTCGGGAAGCTCTGGCATAAAAAATTAACTACATTATGATTTACTCAATAATAAGATTCTAACATAATCCGATTTTTCTGTCAGTTTTTCTGCATTTGACAAATTCGCCTAAGTATACTATAGTATTTTATTGTTCCTTGAAAACTGAATAAACAACTCTCCTTTTCCATTTACTTCTTATTTCTGGGAACAATCCTTGATTTAAGTAATCAATGGAAATTAACTTTCTACAAACTACAAACACTATCTTTATGGAGGGGTGGAATGAAAAAAACAGTATCGATTATTTTTTTGCTCATGCTCTTTGGTTTTGGTTTTGTCAAATTCCATTCCTCCGTATCGGCTTTAGAAACGGAAACGCAGGATGATTGCCAAACGCTTCATCTCTGCCAAACAGTATTTGAAAAATATCGAGAGGTAATCGATCTATCTCTCAAGACCAATACTAATATTCTCTTGTTGGCAGCGAGAGACTTTGGTCAAATGGCAGAAGGCTACGGTGCCTTTGATACACAAGGGCAATATTTCCTTCTTATCTCAATCCGTTTGAAAAAGCGGGTCGTTGAAATGGAAGGAGGCACTCTTTCCAATGAAGTTTATGAGACTTATAACAGTATCTTCATCGACCTTTCCGAAAAACTGGAAGCTTGTAATATGAAGCTTCCTGAAATTTAATTCTTCTTAGTTCTTTACGAATAACCGCCCGGTTTGCATCACAAATGCGAACTGGGCGTTTTTTTATTCAAAAAAATTTATATTTCTCCCCAATTATCCCCCACTTTCACATCCACCACCAAAGGAACTTTAAGTGGATAAACTTTTTCCATAATCTCTTTAATTTTCTTAGCAACTTCTTCTGCAAGATCTTCTTTAACTTCCAAAATTATTTCATCATGCACTTGCAATATCATTCGTACATTCATATTTAATTCGCCCGCCTCGACTCGCGTAGACGACAATTCGTCGACGCGAGGCTGGTAATTCGTAGAGACTGCCAGCATGGCCAGTTTCACAATATCCGCCGACATTCCTTGAATCGGCATATTGATCGCCATTCGCTCGGCTGAGTTTTGCACCATAAAATTTGGCGAATTTATTTCTGGGATATAACGGCGGCGTCCCATTTCGGTTTCTACATAGCCATTGATTTTGGCAAATTCCTTGGTTGATTTCATATACTGCGCCACGCCAGTAAATTTTTCAAAATAAGCATCGATAAATTTTTTGGCGTCATCTCTGGAAATTCCCGCGGAAGCTGAAAATCCAAAAACGCTCATTCCATAAATCACTCCAAAATTCAAAGCTTTGGCGGAACTTCGCATTTTCTGTGTCACTTGCGACAGCGGAACTTTGTTGATTTCTGAAGCGGTAGCAGTGTGAATGTCATGTCCGGCATGAAAAAGTTCAATCATTTTTTTGTCGCCACTTACATGCGCGACAGCGCGAAGATCAATTTGCGAATAGTCAGCGCTCACTAATTTATAACCTTCTTCCACTTCAAAAGCCACGCGCAAAAGTTGTCCAAGATCAGTTCTGATTGGAATATTTTGCAAATTCGGTTCGGAAGAAGACAAGCGCCCCGTTGCTGTTACTGCTTGATTGAATGAAGTATGAATTCTGGAATTTTTATCTACAAGTAACGGCAAGGCATCCAGATAGGTAGTTTTCAACTTGAAAATTTCGCGATACTCTTCAATTTTCTCGGCAATTTTATATTCCCCCTTTATTTTTTGCAGTTCCGCTGACGCAGTGGAATATCCAGTTTTTCCTTTTTTGATATTATCTGTTGAAATTTTTAATTTTTCAAAAAGAATTTCCGCTAACTGCTTGGGAGAATTGATATTGAATTCCATTCCAGCCAATTCATAAATATTTTTTTCTAAATTTTTTATTCTGGCATTTATTTTTTCCACAATACCCTTGAAAATAATCGTATTGAGTTTCACTCCATAAATTTCCATCTCTGCCAAAACTTTGATCAGTGGCAATTCAATTTTATCCAATACGCTTTTCAAATTATTTCCCTCTTTTTGTTCTTGGCTGATTTTTGCAATTTTATCAGAAAAAATATTTTCTAGCTTGAAAATATAATCCGCTGTTTTGCATTCTTTATTGGCAATTTCTTCCGGTGTTTCCATATCTAATCCCAATTGACCTTTCTTTTTTTCGGAAAATATTTCCTCGCCTAATTGCTCTAAAACCAATCTGGCAAAATCTTGTTTTCCGCCCGGATTTAGCACATAAGCCGAAAGCATTATGTCAGATATTTCGCCTTTCAGTTCAATATTATTTTCTTTAAATATTTTTATAATACTTTTCAAATCATATCCTATCTTTCCAATATTTTTATTTTCCAAAACCTTCTTGATCATTGATCTTTGATTGTTGTCTATTGTTATATATCCTGCTCGTCCGGCTTTCCAAGAAAAAGCCACGCCTTTAACCATTACCCCCTCGCCCGTACTCGGGAGAGGGTTGGGGAGAGGGCTTGTCTTAATCGTAATCGCAATTTCCTTTTGCTTATTAAGTTCTTCAAAAAATTCTTCTGATTTGTCCTCTGTAATTAATTCATATTTAAAATCTTTTACCCCGTTAAATACGCCTTTGGCGTCCTCGCTTTGCGAGGATTTAACGGGGTGAATCCCTTGACTCCCTGGAATGCGTTTTATAAGTGAGTAAAAATTTAGCTCTTGAAATAATTTTACTAATTTTTCTCGATCAAACTCATGGGTTTTAGCTTCTTCTAAATTTAACTCTACTGGAACATCGGTGCGAATTGTTGCCAAACTCTTGCTCTGAATCGCTTGCATTTTGTCCCGTTCTAATTTTTCACGAAGCGCACCCTTAATTTCATTTAGATTTTTATAAACTCCTTCCAAGGTTTCATATTTTTGCAATAATTCCGTGGCGGTTTTTTCTCCAATACCTTTGACGCCCAAAATATTATCCGATGGATCACCGCGCAGGCCTTTGTAATCAATAATTTGATTGGGCTTTAATCCATACCGTTCAAAAACTTTCGCCTCATTGTACATCACTGAATCCGTGAGCCCTCTCCGCATTGTGTACACTTGAGTTTTTTCGCTCACAAGTTGCACCGTATCCAAGTCCCCCGTCACAATTATATTTTCAATATCCTCTTGGACATCCAATGTCTTTTGGTCGCTATGGTCGAGAGACATCGGATGTCTTGAACCACTCATTTCTTCACTTTTTCTAATCATTGTTCCAATCACATCATCCGCTTCGAACCCAGCCTTTTCATAAATTGGAATCCCCATCGCCCGCACCACTTCTTTTACTCGTTCAATTTGCGCATACAGTTCATCCGGCGCTTTTGTTCGTGTCGCCTTATATTCCTTATATTCCTCATGGCGAAAAGTTGGCCCAGCTAAATCAAAGGTTGCTAAAATATAGTCCGGTTGAAATTTGGCAATAACACTTAACATTGTGGAAGCAAAACCATATACCGCGTTGACCAATTCTCCACTTTTAGTGGTGAGTGGAGGAAGCGCATGGTATGACCTATGAATGATCGCGTTGCCGTCAATTAGGATAAGTTTTTTTGGTTTGTTTGACATATCTCTAGTATATTACAAAAAACACAAAAAAAACAGCCACCGGGTATTTACCTAGTGGCTTGATTTTAATTTCGATTGTTGTTTATTTGCGACTAAACAATTCGCAAAGACAAATCCGCTAATTGTTGAGCGCAAAGCTGAAGATAAAGTGCCGACCCAGCCATATGCAATATGCTCTGTTGATAGCTAACATAAAGCTCTGGATCAACTGTTTCAAATGAAAATGGTTTCAAGTCATTTGTTAAACTCATAGAAAGACACAGATCGCCACCATCCAGAAATCGGAATTCATTCGTCACAGCAGTGTTTTTCATATTTCCATTGCGCCATTGTGGCGGATATTTAACAAATTTTCCTTGTTGATCACAATTAAAATGTATCAACTTAGCGATAATACTCAACTCAGTTTTTTTCGTTTTATATTTTCCAATTTTAACAGGAAGAATTTCAGACTCATTTTCTGCAACATAAGAATCCGTAAGCCTTTTCGAAAAATCTTTTATATTATCCCACTGAAATTCCGGACAATCCCGTGGTAGATTTTGATACACCTCAAGAAAATTTATTTTTTTTGAATTAAGCTCTGCCTGCTTTTTGGGCAATGGAATAATGCATTCGATTGAATGTAAAAATTCTATTATATAATGCCCCTCATCCTGGCACATCTCCTCAAGAAGCTTCGTACCATTTACATGCGCTTGTCCCGAGTTGTTGGATTTAATTTTCATACCAAAACAATCTCCAAATCGTCTCACTTCAAGCACAGCATTACTCACTGGCAAAAATATCTTCGCTGAATTATCCGTACCGGAAACAATTTGATCATAGACTTTTTTCGCATCAAATTGTTCCTTAAAGATCAAAAATCCATCTAGGGTTTTTTCAGAAAGCTTCCCCTCCTTCACTTCATTCATAGCCCATCGCTTCATATAATCAGAAGCTATCACATTTATGTGCCTTTCAAAATCTTCCAGCCCATTTTTCGAATGCTTTGAAAAAACATTCGTAAGTAAAAACGGGTACTCCATCCAATGGAATGCAAGTCTAACCCCATGAACAGGAAGACCACTAGCCCATGCACCGGATTTTTTCAAAAAATAATCTCTTTCCATGATATACCTCTATTCATTTTAAAGGACAATGATAGTTCGCGAGAACTATTCTATCGGTCGCCCGACAGGATAAAACAGGCCGATCCCATCTTACCGCCCAACATGCGTTTTTCAACCCATGCTGAAAGTAAATAGGAAAGTATTGTAGTCTATCATAAATCTAATTTATGTAAAGGACTCTAAAATCAAAAGGCAGGCGTCGAAAATTCGACCCTGCCTATTTTTTTGTTTCAAAAATAGTTTTATTTCCCCATCAATTCCATATTATAAATCACCACATCATCAACTGGCTGATCATTGGAAGCGGTTTTCACATTTTCGATTTTTAGAGCGACATCTATTCCGGAAATTACTTTTCCAAAAACCGTGTAGCTGGGTGGAAGTTGGGCGCCGAGGCTGGCGGTGACGATGAAAAATTGAGAGCCATTAGTGTTTGGACCGGAGTTGGCCATTGCAAGAGTTCCTTGCAAATATTTTTCTTTGCCCGTGAGCTCGTCTTTGAATTTGTATCCTGGCCCACCGGTTCCCCACATTGATTTTTGCGAATCATCTTTAGAAAGTGGGTCCCCTCCCTGAATCATAAAACCTTTGATCACTCGGTGAAATTTTGTGCCATCATAAAATCCTTTTTTCGCTAGATCAGAAAAATTTTTAGCAGTTTTTGGCGCACTATCGAAAGATAGTTCTACTTTAATGTCGCCAAGACTTGTTTTTATCAAGGCAAATTGTGTTTTTTGTTCATTCATATTATTTTCATTTAAGGCGTTAGTTAATTTTTCATTTTCCTTGTTCACTGCATTTTGAATATCCTCCCCCGCTTTTTTATTCAAATCCACCATCCCAGAAATGTGTCCGCCTGGGTCAGAAATTGGGTTTGGGATTGTGTCTTTTTTTTGCGAGCAAGCAGACAAAACTGTAATTAAAAATATGCTCATTATTAATACTGCTGTTTTTTTCATAGTTTTATTTTACTAGTTTTACTAAATACTAAATAAACTAAATACTAAAAAATTTTTAAACTTGATCTTCGTACTTTCGTATTTAGCTTATTTCGTATTTCGTAAAATTTAGTATTTAGTAAAAGTTATTTTCCTTTCATCCTCCTCCAGCCATTTAAATTTTATCCAAATCGCATCAGCTGGAATTATTTCTTTTATTCTATCTGCCCATTCTATTATAATAATATTTTTTGATCCGCCAGCTGGCGGAGACAATATTTCTTCCCAGCCTAAATTCAAAATATCCTGCGCCTCTACTCTATAAGCATCAAAATGATAGACTTTCTCGATAGCCAAAGGTTCGACCTTAGGAATTTTAAAGGTCGAACCTTTGGACAAGCAGTATTCTTTCATAATAAGAAAGGTCGGACTCGTATATGGTCCTTCGATTTTCAAACCTTTTAAAAGCCCTTGAGTAAAAGTAGTTTTCCCCGCGCCCAGTTCACCGTCCAAACAGATGACCAAAGCTTTTCGAAGCTCAACCTCTTTTGGTTGTTTTGGTCGAGAGAGGTTGAGCTTCTTGGTTGCTAAAATTTCCTCAGCCAAAAGCTCGCCTAGTTTTTGCGTTTGCTTGGAATTGATTGTAGTGAAACTTTTCATAGTTTTATTCTAACTGGAATTTAGGAAAATTAAAAGCGGTCGATGTTAAATAACACATCGACCGCTACTAGCTAAAAAGTTTATCGGCTAGTTTTCAGAATTAGGCCCGTGAAGTTCTTCGAATTTCATAGTAAACACCTCATCATGCGTGAAATTATTACGCATAAATTCCGCCACTTTTTTAAATATATGTGGCGTTATTTCGTCACCTTCAAACTCCTTGAATCTAGGATCGTTTGTTGTTTTAAACGCTCCTATAACTTTTTTCACTTCCCGACAAGAAGGAGACAAAAGAAATTTTTTCACACCCCTTTCAAAATCATCCCAGTCCGAACAAAAATGATTTTTCCTCAACGCTTCCAAGATGTAGATTTTTTTCTCTTCCTCTTTTCTGCCCATTTTTTGCTCCTTTTTAAGTTGAAGTGAACAACAAAGAACTACGCCTAAAAAGAATTTACTCCGAAATTACCCTATTTGTCAAGCATTGACAATACATTTTTCAAATGCTACTTTATTAGACTAACTTAATCAATAAACTTTTATGTCTTTAGAGCCCCAAGAACAATTCAAAAAATTTCTGGAAAATTCCAAAGAGGTTCTAATTCTCATTCCAGAAAATCCTTCGGCGGATGCCGTTGGCAGTGCTTGGGCGCTTTATTATTTCTTGGAAAAATTAAATATCCTTCCAACTATCGCTTTTGGAAATGGCTTATCAGAAAAATTCAATTTTCTCCCGCGACCCGACAATATTTTGCAAGAAATTTCCGGCGCGCGTGATTTTGTTCTTTCTTTCAATACTGCCCAAAATAAAATTATGCGAGTGCGTCAAGAAGAAAAAGGCGATATTTTCAATATTCTAGTGACGCCGGAAAAAGGCTCCATCGACCCCCGCGATTTTTCTTTTATCCTCGCCAAATTCAAATATGATTTAGTGATCGTAATTGATTCGCCTGATTTGGAAAAACTGGGTCGGCTTTATTTGGAAAATACGGATTTGTTTTTTGAAGTGCCAGTTGTGAACATTGATCACAAAAGTGACAACGACAACTTCGGACAAATCAATTTGACTGATATCACTGCTTCTTCTTCCTGCGAAATCTTAACTCAAACTTTTGAAAATATTTACCCTGAACTTATCGACAAAAAAATTGCCACCTGTCTTTTAGCTGGACTAATCGGCGCCACAGATAGTTTTCAGAAAAAAAATACCACCCCGAAAGCCCTTTTAGCTTCGGCTAATCTTATGAACAAAGGCGCTGATCAGCAAGAAATTATCCGCTGGATGTATAAAACTCAACCACTACATATTTTGAAACTGTGGGGCCGAACAATGGCGAAAATAAATTGGGATGAAGAAAGTAAACTTATCTGGTCAGCGTTAAGCGTGGAAGATTTCGTCCAAAGTCGCTCAAATTTTGAAGATCTTCCGCTTATCATTTCAAAATTGGAAGAGAATTTCAGTGAAGGCCAAATTTTTATGGCCGTCTATAATGACACGCCCCAAAGTTCAAAGGCGCTTATTAAATTTTCTAATCCAGAAACAGCCAAAAAAATGCTTTCCGTTTTTCCAGAAAGTTCAAAGCGAGGATTTTTGGAAATTAGCTTGGAAAATCCAAACTTAAATGAAGTTGGAAAAATAATTTTAGAAAAAATAAAAAGCCTGCTGGTAAAATAAATTCTCACACTCTGTCATTGCGAGCATAGCGAAGCAATCTCATTTGTCGTGGTTAAGACTAAGATTGCAACGATCCTTACCTACCTTGCCAGCAGACGAATACTTTCTTATAATGACAGTTTTTACATCATCCGCTTTAAGTGGATTTTTTTATTTACCATATTTGTGGTAAAATAACATTGTCTTATTTTTTGTATTTTTGTAATTATTTTGTAATTTTGTAGTATGATAAAAATTCTCAAACCAAAAATTCAAACAAAAAAATCCACTGATATCCCCGAAGAAAATAAAACTGCCAAAATTCTTTCCAAATTCCGCAAAGAGGAAGAGGAGGAAATGGCTTCGGCTTTGGCTGGCAAACTCAATCTTCCTTATGTAGATACCAATCTTATCCCCATTGGAAAAGAAGCCATCGGACTTTTGCCGGAAGAAGATGCTAGAAAATTCAAACTTATCGCCATTCACCGCGCCGGAAAAGTTGTCACTCTCATTTCTTCTGATCCACAAAATGAAGCGACCAAAAATTTCATAGAAAAATTGAAAACTGAAAACGGCTGGCAGATAAAACTTTTTGTAGTTTCTACTTCAAATTTCAACCATGTCTTGGAAAAATATAAGCAGATTGTTTTTGTGGATATTCTTGACCAAATGAGCTTAAGTCTTAGTGGAGAAGAATTGGAAAAATTCGAAGAAGAAATGAAAGATTTGATCACTTTGAAAAATCGCATCAAGGAATTACCCACTACGCAAGTTTTGAATATTATGTTGGCTGGCGCTTATAAACTTGGTGCTAGCGATGTGCACATTGAACCGCAAGAAAAAGAAATTCGCCTGCGCTACCGTATTGACGGCACCTTGCAAGATGTGGCCTTTTTGCCCCTTAATGTTTTTCATACTATCATTTCCCGCATAAAATTGATGTCCGGTATGAAACTCAATCTTCGCGATATCGCCCAAGATGGAACTTTTGAAATAAATTTAAGCGACAAAAAAATCGAATTGCGTGTTTCAGTAATTCCAGGAAATTTCGGAGAATCAGTAGTAATGCGGTTACTTGATCCGGATTCGATCAAAGTGAGTGTGGAAAATCTCGGCCTCCAAGGCTTGGCTTATGAAACTATTCAAAATCAAATGCAAGCACCCAATGGAATGATTCTTAACACTGGACCAACTGGCTCGGGAAAAACTACTACACTTTATTCAATTATAAATAAACTCAACACGCCTGATAAAAAAATTATCACCATTGAAGATCCAATTGAATATGAATTATCCGGCATTTCTCAAACTCAAATAGAAAAAGAACGAGGTTACACTTTCGCCCAAGGACTCCGCGCCATCGTTCGTCAAGATCCGGATGTAATTTTGGTAGGTGAAATTCGCGATGACGAAACGGCTGACATTGCTGTCAATTCTGCTCTCACGGGGCATTTAGTTTTATCCTCACTCCACACTAATAATGCTGTTGGTACCATTCCCCGATTAGTCGAACTTGGGGTAAAGCCAACTTTGATGTCTCCCGCTATAAACGCCATTATCGGACAAAGATTGGTGCGCAAACTTTGTGATTGCAAGGAAAGTTATGTGCCCGCCAAAGAATCTATTGAATCCATTCAAAAAATCCTGTCTATTATCTCGCCCAAAGCCAAAGTGGAAATTCCTAAAAATATTGAAAAATTATACCGCCCAAAAGGTTGTCCCAAATGCAACGGCTTGGGATACAAGGGACGAATGGGAATTTTTGAAGTACTCACCATCAATGAAGATATTGAAAAATTAATTTTAGGACTCGCTGGTGAAACAGAATTAGCCATGGCCGCTTTGGAGTCAGGAATGATTACAATGCTTCAAGATGGAATTTTGAAAGCAGTCGCCGGTGTCACTTCTATTGATGAAGTGGAAGAAGCTACGGGACAAGGAGAATTTTTGGAAGGTATTTATGAAAAACTGATGTCACAAACTTTAGGCAAAAAAATTCTCATTGAAAATAGTCAATATTTATCCGCCAAAGAAAATTTAACTGATTTTAAAAAATTAGAAGAAGTCGTGCGCGCTTCCAAAACAAATGAAATTAATAAAATTATTTTTTCCGCCGCCATTCTTCTTAATGTCGGAGATATTCACATTGAACCGGAAAAAGATGATGTCAAAATTCGTTTCCGCATTGATGGAATTTTGCAAAGCGTAGTAACTATTCCTCTCAATGAATATCCGGCGCTTTTGGGCGAGATAAAAATTCTTTCTGGCGTGAAAACTGAAGTGCGCACAGGCGTGATCGACAGCCGTTTTAGTATTAGCTTTGATGATGCAATAGAAATTGCCGAAAAAAATATTGATGTGCGTGTTTCTATTATCTTGGGTGGTTACGGCGAAACAGTTGTAATGCGACTTCTGCGTGGATCATCAATGGAGCTGGATCTCACTAAGCTTGGCATCAGAAAAGAAAATTTAGAAAAAATAATGAATGAAGTCAAAAAACCTAATGGGGTGATTTTGAATACTGGTCCAACTGGCAGTGGAAAAACCACTACGCTTTATAGCGTCCTTAGTCTTCTCAATAAACCAGAAGTGAAAATAATTACCGTGGAAGATCCAATCGAATACCAACTCCAGGGAATTTTGCAAACTCCAGTAAACGACAAAGAAGGTTATACTTTCGCCACGGCACTTCGCGCTCTGCTTCGCCAAAATCCAGACATTATGATGATTGGTGAAATTCGCGATGACGAAACTGCGCAGGTAGCCGTGCAAGCTTCACTTACGGGACATCTAGTGCTTTCGACAATCCACACCAACAATGCCGCCGGCGCCGTAGCGCGAATGATCAATATGGGCGTTTCCCCTTCTGACATTGCCACGGCAGTCAACGCCTTTATGGCTCAACGGCTAGTGCGCCGACTTTGTGATTGCAAAGAAAAAATTATTCCTTCCAAAGAAGAAAAAGAAAAAATTGAAAAAGTTTTAGCTACCATCAGTCCAAAAGCAGGAGTGGCTATTCCCAAAGTTTTGGAAATATATCATCCCAAAGGTTGTGAAAAATGCAACGGCATTGGATACAAAGGTCGCATGACCGTGAGTGAAGTTTTTCAACTCTCTCGCGAAATTCAAGACTTGATTACAAAAGGCGCCATCACCGCCGAACTCGAAGAAAAAGCCGTCGAACTCGGCATGCTCACTATGACGCAAGACGGAATACTGCGAGTTTTGGAGGGAGAGACGAGTTTGGAAGAGGTGGAACGCGTTACAGATTTATAATTTTCTCCATCCTCCTCTCCCTTAGGGAGAGGATGTCGCGTACTCGCGACAGGAGAGGGAACGAACTAATTTAGTATTTAGAATTTTAGTCAGTACACCCCCGCCAAAGGCGGTGGCTTGATGAGTGGGATCGCCTCAAAGGCGATATTTCCCAATCATTATTTTTTGTTAATTAATTAGTCTTGTTTGAAAATTATCGTCTTCTATACTTTGCTCTCGAACATACTTTTTGATTATCTCTTCATCAAATCCGATGGTTAAGACTGCATAGCCCCTTGCCCAGAAGTGCGCGCCAGTGTAATTTCTATCCTTGCCTTGCATTCTGGCAATTGCAATTGCACTTTTGCCTTTGAGAAATCCAATGACTGAAGCGACAGCGTATTTGGGAGGAATTTCAATGCACATGTGGACATGGTCGATACTTAGACTGCCTTCGGTAATTTTACTTTCTTTTTGTGTTGCCAGTTCGTGTAATATCTTTTTTAGTTCTATTCTGATTTTACCATAGATCACACTCTTTCTTTTCTTGGGTACAAATATCAGATGATATTTGCAATTCCATTTTGAATGAGATAAACTTTGATATAGGTTTGACATAATGTTGTTTATGAACAATTGGCCACTCATCGAGCCAATCTCATTTTACAACATTGTGTCTTTTTTTGTGGTTATGGGAACGGTAAAACCTATTTGAGTCTCACCAGTAGAACTGGTGGATTACCTTCTGTTAAAAACAATTTAGCCTCTCCCTCATCCGCCCTACGGGCACCTTCTCCCAAAGGGAGAAGGGGTAAAATAAAATTTTTTCCAACAAAAAAAGGGTTTCGCTTATGTCGACAAGCTAACCCTTTTTCTTTTTTCCCACCAGACCGCGTCTGGCTTATCCTTATTTACAAAGTAACCACCGTTGCCAGCACATAATCATTATTATTGGGAATAAATTGAACACTAATTTCCCTCACATGATCGTTTGCAATGTCGTTAAGGTAATCATTAATTTCACCTTCGAGTCTTGGCAATGAACCCCTGACATCTTTTGATATTTCATCGCTTCCGGCATTCCTCGAAAATTCAACCCTGTCACTCAAAAAAAATTTTACTTTCATGCCTCTCTCCTTTTCAAAAAAAGTTTTATGTTATTTTATTTTTTCCCTCCAAAACCAAATATTTCCTAAAATCTTTTCACAAAATATTTGATCTTGAGAAAAAACTGTTTTTAAATACTACACTAGACGCTAAGCGTCTAACTAATTTTTAGGCTCTGCCCTGACGCTTAGCGTCTTGAGCAATTTTTTCCTTTTTTAAAAGAATTTTGTTTCATGTTTCATGTTATATGTTTCATGTTATATGTTTCATGACAATAATCTGCAGGCAAGGACCGAGACTAGGAGCCTCGGAAAAGAAACAAAATCGAGGAATAGCGCAGCGTTAACCACCCTACCCATATCTTGAAAGCTGTTTCTATGATTGACGGCAAAAGATAGAAGCCACCAATTGCCTGCAATTTACTGCTAATCATCAAGAAAACATAATTTTCAAGATGACTTAGGAGCATAGCATAACTTGGAAATTTTGTCAAACGATGCTAGAATACAAGGGTAATTTTCAATAACCAATTTTCAATTTACATTGAATTTACAATTTATCAGTTTTCAAACCAATTAACAGTCTTAATTGAAAATTATCTCATTGAAAATTGATTGAAAATTGTAAATTGAGAATTGTAAATTTTTGTGATAACCACTTCCAACGAACAACCTGAAGACCTGACTTTTGATGTCACGCTTCGCCCACAAAATTTCGACGAATATGTCGGACAAGTTAAGGTTAAAAAAAACCTAGATATTTTGATCCAAGCTGCCAAAAAAAGAAAGGAGTCTATTGAACATGTTTTGCTTTATGGTCCCGCCGGGCTTGGCAAAACTACACTAGCCAACATCATCGCCAAAGAAATGGGCGTCGCAATTAAGACCACTTCCGGTCCAGCCATTGAACGGGTGGGTGATTTTGGATCAATCTTAACTAATTTATCCGACGGCGATATTTTGTTCATCGACGAAATTCACAGACTAAATAAATCCATTGAAGAAATTCTTTATCCAGCCATGGAAGATTATAAATTAGATATTATTATTGGCAAGGGTCCGTCCGCCAGAACAATCCAGCTTGATTTACCAAAATTCACTCTGATTGGCGCCACTACCAAGCTTGGTTCAATTTCCAATCCATTGCGCAATCGTTTTGGGGCTGTGCATCGCTTGGAATTTTATGCCAACGAAGAAATAAAAAAGATATTGGAGCGATCAGCAAAAATTTTAGGCGTAACCGCAGATCAAACCGGTTTGGAAAAAATTTCACAGTGTGCTAGATGCACTCCGCGCGTGGCGAACCGCCTTTTGAAACGGGTGCGCGATTTTTCTCAAATAAAAAATCATGCTATTATAAATGAAGAAGTAGCAATCGAAGCGCTGGAAATGATTGATGTTGATCCATTGGGCTTAGAACCGGCGGATAAACAAATTCTTCGGGTCATTATCGAAAAATTTGGAGGTGGCCCCGTCGGACTTGGCACAATCGCCGCCGCCACTTCGGAAGAAATCAAAACCATTGAAGATGTTTACGAGCCTTATCTAATTCAAATTGGATTTTTAGCGAGAACTCCCCGCGGTCGCATTGCTACCGAAAATGCTTACAATCATTTAGGAATAAAATATAACGGCGAAAAGAAATTATTTTAAAATAAACCCATGTCATTCCCGCGTAGGCGGGAATCTAGTGAATAGACTTTGTAAAATAATTAAATCTTTGTAATAAATTAAGACTAGGACTGGATCCCCGCATTCCTGCCTCGCCGGCTCGCCTCGCTAAAGCTGTGGCGAAGCGGGCAGGCGGGCGCGAGGATGACAATAATAAAAATATGTTTTACATTATCCTCGCCCTATACGCTGTCATCTTCATCACTTATCTTTTTTTGTTTTTTTTCATTATCTATCATTTGGCGCGCTATTCGATAAACGCCCAAACTAACAAAATAATGCTTCCAATTTTTGCAGTAGTTTCAATTTTGCTTTTTATTTCTAATATTATGCTATTTTTTTCTGTTGATTGGAACGCGCTAATTTCAAAACTTATTATTTTTTAATTATGGAACATAAATTTACCCACTATCATTTTGAGGGGCAAAAAAACGGGGAAGAAATTCTGATGGTCATTCACCGTCACTGGTTCAATATCCTTACCCACTTTTCTGTAATTTTCTTTATGATACTTTTTCTTTTCGGCAGCTATTTCCTCACCGCTTTTTTCTTTGATGAATTCAGCGAGCAACTCCTGATCAACCTTACCGCCTTTATGCGCAGTCTTTTCTTCACTTTTCTTTGGCTCTTGTTTTTTGCTATCTGGATTGACTACTATTTCGATGTTTGGATAGTCACCAGTGAAAGAATCATTAACATCGAACAAAAAGGGCTTTTTACTCGCGTGGTGAGCGAATTGGAATTGGAAAAAATTCAAGATGTCACCACCGATGTCCGAGGTGTCATTCCAACTTTTCTCAATTATGGCAATTTACTCATTCAAACCGCCGGAGAAAGAGAGCGCTTCATCTTCCGCAATGTTCCTGATCCTTATACCATTAAAGATGTGATTATGAAATTGCAAAATGAATTAGAAAACAAAGAAGAAAATGAATTCGGAGAAATGCTCCGCGAAAAAATCCACCATAATGATTTGGATTAACTCTTGATTATTTTTTGAAAAAATAAAATTTCAATGCGGACAGATAAAAATAATTTTTATTATTTTTTTATTTTCGGGCTGGTTATTTTAGCTAGCTTTTTTATTTGGGAAAAATTTTGTTTAGCCGAACCAATTTTAAAAATAACTAAAGTTCAGTTTGAAAGTGAGGAAAGCGCTTATGATGACTTCATTGAAATTACCAATACCACTGACGATAGCATCAATCTCAAAGAATATCGATTAGTAAAAAGATCTGAATCAGCCGTTAAGGACACTACTATAAAATCATGGTCAAAAGATGGTGACACAATTATTAATTCTGAAGATAAATATATATGGGCGAGTAATAAAGGAAGAGAAGATTTTCTCAAAGAAATACATCCTAATATTACGAACTCCCAAACCATTTCCGAAACTAATGGCATTGCCTTGCGATTTGGCAAAGAAAATGAAGGAGAAATTATTGATAGTATAAATTGGAGTGATGATTCAGAAGAAGAAGAAGAAGAAGAAGAAATAAAAAATTATTCAGAAATTAGAATTAACGAAATTTATCCTTCGCCCGACACTAAAAACGGCGAAGAAGAATTTGTGGAAATAATAAATTTAAGCGAAACTGAAATTGATTTTTCCGATTGGAAAATTTTGGATTCTAAAGGTGCCAAAGGAAAGATTTCTAAAAAAGAAAAGCAGGAAAATTTTGCTGTTTTTTATGGTTCTTTTTCACTTAATAGCGATTCCAAAGGCGATGAAGTTTTTTTATATGACGAAAAAGACCACTTGATCACCAGCCAAAAATATCAGTCTGGAAAATCTCGCCAAGCTTTTGCTTATGATGGCTCCTCTTGGCGTTGGACATCTTCCCCTACCCCCGGAGAAAAAAATAGATTTGATAAAATTTTATCCGGAAAAATTATGTTACCAAAAAAAATTTACAAAAATACTTACGCCTATTTTGATGTGAAGACTGACAAGGACGCCCAGAAATTTACTTGGGATTTTGGCGATGGGCATAAAAGTTATAAAAAAGAAACTAAGCATAAATATAAAAAAACTGGTAAATTTAAAGCTAGTCTCAAAATTCGTGGAAACGGCGAGGATAAAATTTATGAATTTGAAGTTAAGGTAGAAAAGTATGACGCGCCGAAAATAAGAATAAAAAGAATTATGCCTAACCCGAAAGGCTTGGATAAAAATGAGTGGATTGAAATTGAAAATAAATCCAAGAAGAAAGTTAATCTTGAGGGCTGGTCAATTGCTACGGGCAAAGATAAATTAATCAACCATCCTATTCGGAAAGATTTCAGAATTAAAAAAGGCAAAACCAAAAAACTCACCAAAGAAATTTGCGCTTTCACGCTGGGCAATGAAAAAACCAAAATCGAACTACGCGATCCTTCGGGCAAGGTTGTGCAAAAAATAAAATATGATCGAAAGAAAAACAAAATCGCAGACGATGAAATTTATGAAAAAAATGATGACGGTTGGCAATGGATAGAGACACAGAATAATACAGAAGCTATTCAAAATCCTCCTCTCCCTTTGGGAGAGGATGTCCGAAGGACAGGAGAGGGCGCCGGCGCCGAAGAAGAACTTATTATCCCCGACTCCGAAATCCAAGCCAGCCTTGGAAAATATACCACCTCGCCAGATTGGCAAAAAAAGCAAAAAGACCGCCAAAAAATGGCTCTTTCTAGCCACGATATAATTTTATCGGAAAAATTGATACCCCAAAATTCAAGAGTTTTAGGCGCCCAAAACCTACATTTACATGAAAATTTTTATACTTTTACCCCGCCGATACATAATAAGCATTGGATGATAATTTTTTGGGAAAATAGTTCTTCTAGCATCAATTTTTTTCTAAATTACCTACTCTTGAAAATTGCAATCTAAACTGCTAAGCTTAAATCATGTAACATGCAACATACAACATGAAACATAAAACGATGAAAACTGCGATTGTTACATGTTTTATGCTTCATGCTTCATGAACTTATGTCAGGACACTCACATTGGGCGGGAATAAAACAAAGAAAAGGGGTAAATGACGCTAAGCGCGCCAAGATTTTCACTCGCTTGGCCAAACCAATTGTCATCGCGGCGAAAGAAGGTGGTGGCAATCCGGACACAAATTTCAAACTTCGCATGGCCATTGACAAAGCCCACGAATTTAATATGCCCAAAGACAATATTGACCGAGCAATCAAACGAGGCACGGGCGAAATTGAAGGAGCGGAAATTTCTGAAATTATCTATGAAGCCAAAGGCCCCGGAAACATTATGATGATGATCAAAACTTCCACCGACAACAAAAACCGCACCGTGAGCGAAATCAAAAGCATTCTCACGAAAGCCGGCGGAAAATTTGGCGAGGCAGGAAGCATAATGTGGAATTTTGAATCAGTCGGGAATATTATTGTTGATGCGACCGGAAAAAATATGGATGAATTAGAAATGATCGCCATTGAGGCTGGCGCTAAAGATATAAAATTAGATAATAATTCTTTAATAATTTTTACAGAAGTATCCGATCTTCAAAAAATCCAAGAAAAATTGATGCAAAATAATTTAACCATTCTTGAATCTGGTCTAACATATCTTCCAAAATCCACCATCGAAATCGACTCCGCCACCCAAAAAAGCTACGACAAACTTTTGGAAATTTTAGATGATCAAGAAGATGTGGAGGAAATTTTTGATAATTTATAATTTCCTATTCTTTATCCTCGCCAATTCATCTTTGAGCATCATTAGAGTTTCTTGTTTTAGCATTTTTCGAATCATTTGAAAATTGTCATTGGACAAAAGCATATTCAAATCTTGATCAATAATTTCTTGAGTTATTTTATTCTCAACAAAAATTACCAAATCCTCAAAGAATTTTTCCACTGAACATTTTCTTATATCTTCTATAATTTTTGCGTCATAGCGAAAACCATTCCAAAAAAAATAATGAACATCATACACATCACGGCCAGCAATACGGCCGTTTTTTTCAAATCGATTGATAAGTGCAATTAATTTATTCGCCATCATCGTTTCCCTAGTTTGGCAATTTACAATACGATCAATTTCAGGAAGTTGAGCGTTTTCGTATTGATTGAATTGCGGAACAGGAAAACATATATCGATTTTCAGAGTATTTCTTCCGCTCGTAGAAGTTGGATATTTCAAAAAATATTGCGGGACATTGCGACTTTTGTCTTTTATCTCCAAACCAAGCTTTTGAAAAATTTCCTCCATTTTTTCTTGAACTTTTTTTATTTCATTTTTTTCATCAATATAATCAAAATCTAAATCTACCGAAAATCGATCCAGAAATCCGCGCATAGCCGCACAAGTTCCACCCTTGAAATATAAAACTGTCGACAAAAAGGCGTCATTAAATAGTGCGCCTAGAAGACGAAACATCCACGCCTTATGCTCAGCATCTTTTGCAGTTGGAGTAATCATTTTTTTGTTTTTTAAATTATTATTTTTATCGATTTTGTGGATAACCTATTTCTCTTTGAATGGCGCGCACTTTTTTCCAATCAATCAAGCGATCGCCGTCAAAATAACATCGGGGATTGAAATATAAAATATCCGCCACCGCTCTTTCTGTTGACGCAACCTGCACTCCATTTTCCAAGACAATTCCGGCGTCATTGTATAAATATTTGTCTGCCAAACGACGACAGCGATATTCTCGACCAGCAACAAAAAAAGTTTTGGAAATAGAGCTAATAATTGAAGTTTTTGGAATTTCTTGAAAAATTATTCCGCTCCTAGCCAAAATTGTTTCGGTGCTAATATAAGCATAGCGATGCAATATCTTCACGCCCAAAAGAAAAGGATCAATTTTTTCCGCTGGCTGAAGAGAATAAAAACCTCTTTGAATTCGCGTAATCAACCCCTCTTTAGCATATCGCTTGAGCGTAGTATGCAAAGTATTAGGGTTTTTTATCTGCCACAAATTAGCCAAATCATTGGAATGAAAGACTAAAATGCCCATTTTAGCCAACTCAGCAAATCTTTGCTTATATGAGCCTTTATTTAATTTTACGGTATTTTTTACTGTACTCATATGTACAGTATAGCAAACTTAGGATGTTTAGTCAATGGGAGTACTTGACTACAATAAGTTAATTGGATGTAATTGGATATAGTTAATATATCCAGTTACTATGACTAAAAAAATAGAAGGAATAAGCCAAAGCAGAAGCACGAGGTATAAAAAAAATCGGCGACGCCTCAATTATACAAAAAGTTCCCATAAAAACGATAGACGACATTTTCTTTCAAATTATTTTTTGCTCATAAGAAAAAGGCGTCAGCTGTGTAGCCAACGCCCTGAGTTTTGAGCCGGATCTGCTCTTTTTCTATTTGTCTTTGTCGCCAGTGTTGTTTTTATTTGTCTGGCTAACCGATACTAATGTCGGAATGAATATCCGATAGAGAATCGGTACGGCGATGAATAGTCCGAGGCAATTTAAAAAACTTGGTTCATGGTAAATTTGTGGCAAAAAATAAAAGTACTTTCCGCCCAAGCCAAATTTAGTCCACATTAACCAAAACGGTAACGCCAGACTGGTCTTGAAGATTAAATCTAACAGCCAGCCTACAATAGGTATTGCATTTAACATAATATTTCCTCCTTAAGGTTTTGTAAAAGAGCAGATCCTCACAATAGCGAGAAACCACCCCTTTGGTTAAAAGACGATTTCTTAACTATTGATATTTTAGTAAAGCAAATAACGGATAATCTGTCAATCCTCTTAGATTATTCCTGAATTCAAACTCCGAAGCCCCTTTTTGCTAGAATAGAGCGTTAACCTTTAATTAACGCTATGAGTATGCCAAAAGGAATAGAAATAACCCTCTA
>Ga0076246_130_pt1 | contig 19988 bp, 14 predicted proteins | sample RifGroF2_FD_67712 | JGI IMG/M metagenome (GOLD analysis project Ga0076246, IMG submission 67712) | Parcubacteria (Moranbacteria) bacterium GW2011_GWF2_35_39
TTAGTTTTTTCATATTTTTCATAGTTGTTCTTACTTTCCTAAAGCTTCGCTTTAGGAAAGCTTAGATTAATTATATTGATTAATTTTTAATTTCCCTTTGCAAAAAATTAGCTAGACATTTCTAACTTTTTTTATAGCTAAATTATACCATAAAAATTGGAAAAAATCATTTCAAATTGAGGATAAGCTTAGAAACAAAAAAATCCCGATAATATCGGGACTTTTCTTTATGAACTTTATAAGCTTTTTATCCCTCTTCAAACTCATCGAATTTTTCAAAATAAGCATCCACATCTTGCACCCATTTGCGCATAGCTGACGGTTTATCCCAAGAACAATCATAACCGCATTTCCAAACAATCATTTTTTCTGGCGTATTGAGTTTTTCATTGTTGACCAAGGAGCTGATTCTTTTCGCTACTGTTTCCACCGCATCTTTCGGACCATCAAAACAAGTATGTCCACCCGTGCCCATTTTTTTCCGAATACCTCGATAACCCCAATAATTGTAGCAATCTTTTCCTTCCAAGACTGGTACACGCTTTCCCCAATTGCTTTCTTTTTTGGCAATCGCCACCAGAAAAGCTGCCACAATTCTATCTTGCTTGGCGATAAACGGCGCCATTTTTTCAATTGGATAGCCTTTTACCATTTCTTCAATGTCCTCTTTCAGTTTTTTTTCATTCTCCGAATCTTTTTCATAATCCATCATTATCTTAGAAACATAATCTTCATAACCCTCTTTATCTTTTTCATCTACCTTAATTATTTTTTCCGCTTCCGCTCCCAACACTTCTTGAGAAATTTGACTTTCTTTATTTCTATTGGAAACCGCCGAAGCATTTGGTCCAAGATAACGGTAAATGAAAGTCATCAAAAACATTCCAAAAAACAAAGAAGCCACAATTGAAACATTCCACATTTTCGCCAAAGAAACTCCCCGCGTTGAACCGTCCAAAAAATCTTTGGCATAATTTCTCCAATCAGAATATCGCTCTTTGATTTCCTGATACAAATCCGCCTTTCCTTTTCTAATTCCTTTCGAGCATATTATTTTTTCATACTGCAAAATTCCGTCCAAATATTGAAAATTTGGCTGATTGTCATTTTTTACAAAATAAAGCTTCAAGTTTTCCGTTTTGAAATTGCTTGATCTTTCCGATTTTCCAAAAAGCACGCTTGATTTTTTATTTTTTTGGATGAATTTCGCCAAGCCATAGTCAGAAAATTCTTTCGGCTCACTTTTTTGGCAGAAACTATCAATCGATTTTTGTTTCTTGAGTTTTTCCATTGTCCTTATTATAGCATTCTTTTGTTTTCTGGCCAAGAAAAATCAAAATTATTCCCGCCATTAGCATCATAAGACTTAGCATTTGACCTAAGGTTAGAAAATTGAAAAGATAGCCAATTTGCTCGTCTGGTTCGCGAAAAAATTCCGCTATTAAGCGAAAAAAAGCATAACCAGAAATATACAATCCCAGAAGTTTTCCTTGAAATTCTTTTTTATTGCGGATGCTCCAAAGAATGACAAATAAAATTATTCCTTCTAAAAAAGCTTCGTAGAGTTGCGATGGATGTCGCAAGGCTAAAGAATAATCTGCTGGAAAATACATTCCCCAGAAATTTTGAGTTACTCGACCATATAATTCTCCATTTAAAAAATTTCCCATCCGCCCGAAAAAATATCCCGCGGGAATAGCCGGAACAACAAAATCAGCCAATTCTAAAAAATTCGCTTTAAAATATTTTTTATTTTTTTTGAAAAATATCCAAGCAGATAAAATTACTCCCAGCAGTCCCCCGTGATAACTCATTCCATAAATTCCAATAAAGTTTCCACTGATTGAATCAAACGGAGAAATAATCGCCCCTGGATTATTCAAATAATAGGAAAAATCATAAAACAAAACATAGCCCAGTCGCGCGCCAAGAATCAATCCCAAAAAAGAAAAAGCTGTTAAATCAAAAAGCCAGTTTTCTATTTTTATTTTTTCAAATTTTATCTCTTTTTTATTTATCCTGTATTTTAATAAAAAATAAACAACTAAAAATCCAACCAGATACATCAATGGATACCAATCAATCCGAAAATTTCCCAGAGAAAAAATAGTCGGGTTTATCCAAAAAGGCAAATGTTGATAATGATAGACAAAATTGTTCATAAAAAAATTGGAGGCTCAACCTCCCTAATGGAGGTTGAGCCTCCATGAATTCTAATTTTTCAATTTTTTCAAATTCTCTTGAAATTTTTCAAACACTTTTGGACCTTGATTGGAAAAATCCGGCCAGAAAGCCAGCTCAAAATCACTATAAATTATCACTCCCCCAATTTTCTCCGTGAGTGGATTTTTTTTGATTTTTTTAGTTTGCCAATTTTTCATTTTTTTTTCAATCCATAAAGGCGCTAAAAATATTTCCAAAATTTTTCTTATTCCCCCAAAAAACCAACTCTCTCTAACTTCTTTGGCATCACTTTCTAAAAAAGAAAAGTTTGGCCGATAATTTTTCAGCCATTCATTTTTCTCTAAAAATTTCTGAAAAAATTTTCCGCCATAAAGCACCGTGAGAAAAACATAGCTATGTGAAGAATACAAATCTTGCATGGAAACAGAAAATTCGTCGCTCAAAAAATGGTTGAGACAAATCCGATTAGTTATTTTATTTTTATGCCTTCTTCGACCAAAAAAATGAATCAGCGCTGTCGCCAAAAACCGACCAGTAAAAATTTTCCCGTGCTGAAAAATTATCAACAAATCGATGTCACTTCCTTTTTTGGCGGTTTTTGCACCAACACGACCGGCCACTGCTATCATCTTGACAAAAGGAACTACTCTCAACCAAAAAACAATTCTGCGCGCTTTTTTCAATTTGTTTTGGGAAATTTTATTTTTTTCAATCCTTTCACCAACCAAATTTTCTCGGCCAAGCAAAAAATAAAATCCTTGAAATTCACCGAGATATTTTTTAATTTCTTCCGTTTCCAATTCTTTTACCACTTCCGACAAGGAATACTTCTCGTCTTTTTTATATTGATCATTGTTCATTGCTCGTTGATCATTGATCAAATATTTCCAAACCTCAAAAGCCGTCATCGGATAATCCAGTGCGTCATAATAAGCGATAGTGGAAATAATGTTTTTTGAAAGAATCCCTGACATAATTTTTAAATTTTTAATTTTGTAATTTTTAAATAAATTATAATTTTAAAATTTTTAAACATTAATAAATTTAAAAAATTATTTATAAAATTAAAAATTGGAAATTAAAAATTCTTTAAAATTTTGATAAATCAAAATTTTAAAGATACCTTCCTGTCCAACTTCTTTGGCATTTTTTTAGTCCGTCCGGAAATCCTGCATAAACTATTTCCCCGCCTCCGCTTCCGCCTTCCGGTCCAAGATCAATCACCCAGTCGGAATTTTTGATCACATCAGAATTGTGCTCAACTACAATTACTGAATTACCTTTTTCCACCAGTGCATCCAGCACTTTCAAAAGTTTTCGAATATCTTCAAAGTGAAGTCCAATAGTTGGCTCATCTAAAATATATAAAGTTTTTCCAGTTGATTTTCGCGAAAGTTCACTGGCTAATTTTATCCTTTGGGCTTCTCCACCGGAAAGATTGGTCGCGCTTTGCCCCAATTTCAAATATCCTAAACCCACTTCTTCCAAAGTTTTCAATTTTTCCACAATCAGCGGATTTTTTTTGAAAAACATTAAAGCATAAGAAACACTCATATCCAGCACTTCGGCAATGTTGACGCCTTGATATTCAATGTCCAAAGTTTTTTGATTATACCGCGTTCCAAGACAGGTTTCGCATTTCACATACACATCCGGCAAAAGATGCATTTCAATTTTTTTTGTTCCATCTCCTTGGCAATCTTCACAGCGCCCGCCTTTCATATTGAAACTAAACCGGCTAGCGTCATATCCGCGATTTTTCGCTTCAGAAGTCGAAGCAAAAATATCGCGAATGAGAGAAAATACTCCCGTATAAGTGGCAGCATTGGATCTAGGAGTGCGTCCGATTGGGCTTTGATCAACATTGATCACTTTATCGATAAAATTCAAGCCAGTTATTTTTTTATATTTCCCCGGAATTTCTTTGGCCCGAAAAAATTGCTTGGCTAAAGATTTCGCCAAGATATCAGAAACTAAAGTGGATTTGCCAGAACCAGAAACTCCCGTGATTGTGACAAAGCGCGCCAAAGGAATTTCCACATCAATATTTTTCAAATTATGTTCCGTAGCGCCTAAAATTTTCAAATATTTTTCACTTTTTTCGCGCGGTTTTTTCTTTTGAGAAACTTTTTCAAGACCGTTTAGAAATCCAGCTGTTTTAGTTTTGGAAGCTTTGAGTTTACTGATATCTCCTTGAAAAATAATTTCTCCGCCAGCTTCTCCTGCGCCGGGACCCATATCAATTATCCAATCAGCTTTTTGGATAATTTCTTTGTCGTGCTCTACTACGATCAATGAATTGCCATTGTCTCTCAAAAATTGCATCGTTTGAATAAGTTTTTGCGTATCGCGATTATGCAAACCGATGGAAGGTTCGTCCAAAACATAAATTAGGCCGGAAAGTTCCGAACTAATTTGGGCTGCCAAGCGGATTCTTTGCCCTTCTCCGCCAGAAATAGAATCAGCCGAGCGAAAAAGTTCCAAATATTCCAAGCCAACATTTTTGAGCGCTTTGGCTTTTTCTTCCATTTCGCGGATAAGTGGACTGGCGATTTCTTTTTTGACTGGCGAATCAATTTCTCCGGATATTTTTTTCAAAAAATCTAAAAATAAATCCCCGTCCATCTTCACCACATCGTCAATTGATTTTCCTAAAATTAGCACTGACAAAAATTCTTTTTTCAATCTTTTGCCCAGACACTCCGGACAAATGATTTCGCGCATATATTTTTCAATTTCTTTTTTGAATATAAAAGAAGAAGAATCTTCATATTTTTGCTTGATAAGAAAAATTACGCCAGGGAAATGAAGATTTTCTTTTTCATCTTCGAACCCTCTAAAAATTATTTCTAAATTTTCTCGAGAAATTTTTTCCAGCGGATCATTGATAGAAAAGCCCTTTTTTTTGCCAATTTTTTCCAAAACATCCAGATAACTCCCTTCGTTTTTTATCCGCCCGCCCAATTTAGAAAGAGGCAGAACTGCGCCTTCCGAAAGCGACAGATTTTTGTTGGGAACAATCGAATCTTCGTCGATCTCTCGAATAACGCCTAGCCCAGCGCAATTGGAACAAGCTCCTTCCGGACTATTGAAAGAAAAGTGTTTGGGGGTAATTTCGGAAATTTTGAAAAAACAATTGCTACACACAAAATCACGGTTATACATCCGACTTTCTCCGTTATCCAAACTCACCGCCATAAAACCTTTACCGAGTTTGAAAGCTGTTTCAATTGAATCTAAAATTCTTTCTTTGTCCGGATTTTTTTGCTTGAAAGTTATTCGGTCAATCACAATTTCCACATTGCCATTGGGTATTGGCTCTTTGTTGACTAATGTTTCCGCGATTGAAATTATTTTTCCATCAATTCTCGCTCGGGCATATCCCAATTGGCTGGCATTTTTGAGAATTTCTTGAATATTTTTTCCATCCTGACGCACTCTGGCTAGAATAGCTATTTGAGTATTATCCGGCAGTGCCAATATCTCTTCGATTATTTCATTATTTTTTTTCCTTGCCATTGGCAATCGGCAATGCGGACAATAGGGTGTGCCAACTTTGGCAAATAGAATCCGCAGATAATCATAAATTTCTGTCATCGTGCCCACTGTGGAGCGCGGAGAACGGCTGATACTTTTTTGATCAATCGAAATTGTCGGGCTTAGATTTTCAATTTTGTCAGCGTCCGGCTTGGCGGAAATTTCCAAAAAAGATCGCGCGTAACTCGACAAACTTTCCAGATATCGACGATTGCCTTCGGCATTGACCACATCAAAAGCCAACGATGATTTTCCACTGCCAGAAAGACCCGTGATAACCACCAATTTATCGCGCGGAATTTCCACGCTGATATTTTTCAAATTATTCACTCGCGCGCCAACAATTTTTATTTTATCTCGTTTCATATCATATTTTTATCCCCTCCCACTTTTTTACTCGCGCCAAAGGCGCAAAAAATAAAAAGTAAAAAAGTGGGAGGGGACTTACTGGATATTAATTTTACAAGAAATTTTGTCTTTTGGCAAGCCAAAGAAAAAAGCCCGACCTTGGAAAATTTCCGGTCGAGCTTTTGAATAATAAATACAAGAAACTATTTCACTTTTACGGCGTCACTTCTTGCCAATTTCCGGTTGGAGGAGTGATTGGACAAGCTGGACAAGTAATGGTTCCACATATGCCACCACAAGTAGTTGCATCATCTGGAACGGTGCTAGTTCCATTTTTTACACACATTTCAGGTATCGTATTTCCGCAGTTGGCGGGTGTGCAAGGAGGATCTTCGCAAATATAAATATCAGTAGCACTTGCTGGATTTACCGTTACCTCATCAAATCTTTCTACGCAATTTCCGAAGATATTACAACATCTTAAGATATATTTTTTCAATCCGGTTGTGTTTGGGATTACAGATATAGGCTGTGACCCATAAGTATAAAGCATTAGTCCATCCCAATACGGTTCATGAAGAGGATCTGAGATGGCAGTGCATGAATTAGCACCACTAACCCAATAATTTATTGTGAATGGGTTATCAACATAAACCGCTTCTGAATCTGCACTTAAATTGAGAATAGGATAAGGAGTAGTAGAAGTAAAATTAAATGTGACTTGAGTTGTAGCATTAGCGCTTATAGTAACCGTTTGAGAATCACTCCTATATCCTCCATATTCCGCATACACATTCGTATAGGTTCCAGCAGGCAAACCCATTCCAACAAGGGTTCCGAAAACATTGGTTGTTCCTACCAGATAAGGTGGATCTTTTGGATCGTTATCTCCCCAATAAACAGACACATCCGGAACATTAAGAATTTCTCCATTACGCCTAATAGAAACAGAAATACTTCCAGTTTTTTTGTTCATATAAAAATCCTGCGTAGTGTATGCTTTGTTTTCTATAGTAAAACTCTTTAATATACTATTATCATATCCATCCTTATAAGAATATACTCCAGTGTAATCCCCAGTAGCAAGTCCTATATCAAAAGTTCCATTATTATAGGTACGATAGTCTTTATTATTAATTTTAATGTTTGCCATAACCCCAGTATCAGTTTGAGCATCCTTAACTATTCCTATAAGCCTACCACCTGCGATCATATTAATGGTGCGTTCTTCATTCAATACTGTTTCTCCGTTATACACAACCCGAATACCCGCACTGTGAGATCCAAGGGTAAAATTACTCGTTTCGAATTCAATCTCAGCACTAGAATTGCTAGCCACAGTAAATGTTTTAGAGCCTCTTTCATTTCCATCTAATAAAAATGTTACCGTAGCATTATTAATAGGGTTAACTGTATTATTAGTAACATACAACTTATAACGCAAGAACATATAAAAATTTTCCCCCTCTACTGGAGTCCACGAATAAGTCCGTGTTCCGCTTTTTGGATATAAACAAAAGTCGGTAATCGTATTGCCGTTAGCTATTATTTCAACTGTTTTGGAAGCACTATTTATAAAATCAGTTAATCCGCCAAATTGAACATTTTCGTATATGCCAGTTGCAATGTCGTTAAAACTATAATAACCGTCGCCATCAGTTGTCCCCCAAGCTGTTTGTGGCTCACCATTCGAATACAAAGATGCTCCAGGAATAGGATTATTAGTCTCACAAACCGTCACTCTTCCGGAAGCAGATCCGAAATTTGGCTTTAAGCAAAATTTAGCTTCTTGACCGCGAAAAACTTCATTTGAACTGATTGGAATATTTGTTGAATCGCTGTTGACAAGTCCGAATTTTTGAGCAAAAACACCCGAATATAATCCTGGGTAAACTGGCAGTGTCAAATCTCCACTGGCATTAGTCGTGCCTTGAATTTTGCCAGCATATAAAATATCCGCACTGGGAACAATAGAAGCATCGTCACATCTAGTGGTTTTGAAATCAACACTACCATTATAAGCGTCCAGAGTGAACCACATCGGATCAATAAGACCATCCGTTAAGTAAAAATCCTTAATTTTTTCGCTATCTTTAAATACATATCTGATCGGAATACTATTATAAGTTATAGTACGAGTTCCAGCTGAATCCTTAACTTGCAAATAATCTACATACAGGCCAGCTGGCAATCCTGCTTCCTCGTAACATCCATCATCTCCCGTATAACCTCTTAGGCCTCCCCCTACTCCTTCGGCATAATAGACTCCAACTCCTGCGAGACGTTCCTCTGTCCATCCATTGTTAAAAGTTTTTCCCTTAACGCAAACTTTCATACTTGCAGCATTTGCCGATTGAGAAAAAAATGGTATAAGCATACCCGCCAAAATAAGGACCCAGAATATATTCATTCCCCTATTTTTTTTCTTAATGCTATTTTTTATTAAAAAAACAACCGCCCTCGTATATTTTTTCATTTTATTTTTTTATATGTTTTAAAAAAAATTATATCCTCAAGATTATTTGACTACCACCAGCATCACTTCCATTTTTTGGCTGTTGTATTGAATGTCCACTTTTTTGTCCTTGGGCAATTCCAGCAGTCCAATTTCTTTATTAAGAAAACTTCCATCAGCCCCTGTTGGCGGAACTTTGAGAGTCAAATTGCCGGTTTCTTCTGCAATAACAATTGTGTCAATATCAACAGACTTAATTTTTCCGGAAGTGTTTCTAATTTGAGCCAATTCAGCTCTTTCTTCTTCTGTGAGTTGGTAAGTGCCATTTTGTTGAGATTCTTCATTGATATTTTCTTGACTGACCTTTGGTGCTTCCACTGCTGTGGGAGGAGTTTTTTTCATAACTTTTATCAGCAAGAAAATTCCTAGAATGACAAAAATTATTATAACTCCCATTAGAATCGCTTTTTTGTAGTTTTCCATTTTTTTATTTTAATTATTTGAAAAATTTTTAAAAACCTTTGTTTTTACGGCGTCACTTCTTTCCAATTTCCGGCTGGAGGAGTGCTTGAGCAAGTACATATTCTATCATCTTTATCGCATCCATTGGTTGGATTGGTTGGATTGCATAAATATTCATTTGAGGTTATTGCTCCATTCTCATAACATTGAGCTTCTTTATCATCATCGCAATTATTAGGATCGCAAGGTACAGCAATACATTCATATGTGGGAACACTGGCTGGATCAACACCTCTCTCGTATGTTAATTCCGTTGTTCCTCCAAGATTAGAGCAAGATATAGTATAAGATTTATCTCCCGTTGTTATTGGAGTAGCAGAATATCCGCTATGTGTTCCGTTTGAAGCTGGCATCCATCCCGTCCATTCAGTACCAGTACCTCCTCCAAGAGTTACGCTGGCGGTGCAGGAAATAGCATCATTCCCGACAGTATAACTTATATCAAATGATTGACCAAGAGTAACGCTCAACGGACTTACATTGAAGGTAAGAGTAGGAGGAGAAACAGGAACAGAGGGAGAAGCACAATTAGAGTCCGGTACGCACATTACACCAATAAAACAAGGATCTACTAAAGCTTGTGAATAACTATTGCTACCTTCACATTCAGCACGAGTATCATAGCCAGATGCACATTTATCCGTAAAAGAAGGACAGGAACTGGCCATATCCCATCTGTAATATAAAGCCCATCCACAATTTGGAATTTGAGTATGGCTACAATTATGCGAAATATTACAAGAATCAGTAGTGCACGGTTCACCATCATCACAATCAGCATTGACACAACATTCAACATCTTCCTCTGTAGTGTGCACTCCTGCCCATGAAGAACATTTGTCTAGACCCGTCAATCCACTACAGTTTGCAGTAACACTAAACACTATTGCAGAACCTGCCACATCTGTGCAAGTACCATTCCCAAAAACATAATGGGGCTTGCCACCACAGATATCACAAAATTCAATGCTATTATCAACATTTTCCTGAAATGGCTCCGTCGTAGCACTAGTCATCTTAGCACTGAATAAAACCAACGAAAAAAACATTGACCCAAATATTACAATCCTTATTTTTTTGTTTGTCATAATTTTATTTTTAAACTTTAATTTACTTGATTTTCTTCCTAAATTGATCTAAGAAAAGTTACTAGAAAATTAAAACTTTTTGAGCTTTTAAAGTGAGAAAATAGAAAAACTATTTCACTACAATCAGCATCACTTCCATTTTTTGGCTGTTGTATTGAATGTCCACTTTTTTGTCCTTGGGCAATTCCAGCAGTCCAATTTCTTTATTAAGAAAACTTCCATCCCTGTTGACGGAACTTTTAGTATTATTTTTTTTCCTTCGGTAGGAATCAGCTCAATAGTGTTGATATTAATCGAAGTAATTTTGCCAGTAATATTTCTGATAGCGATTAGTTCAGCTTTTTTTTCTTCTGTGAGCGGAATAAAAATGCTTTCTTCAGATGCTTGAGGATTTTGATATTCTTCTATATTCAGGCTAACTACCGGCGAAGTCACTGCTTCCTTTTTATTATTCATTATCCATATCCATACCAATATAAAAGGAATACTAGCTAACGCAATGATTGATGTGTTTATGATTATTTTTTTTTGTTCCATTTTTTTGTTTCTATCCTTTTATCCTAAGAAAGATGATCCAAAAAAAATCCTTTCTTCTGATAACAAATTTTTATTTTTAATTTCTCTTGATACAATTGTACCACATTTTCCTTTCAAGTGCCAACTATTTAGTTATCCACAGCCCCTAAAAATTCTCTTCCGCGCAATTTTCTATGATACGAAATTGCAAAACGATGAGCTTCATCGCGAATTTGCGAAATTATTTTTTCGGAAATTTCCGGAACTGATCCAAAACTTCGCAGATCTAATTTTTTTCGCGTTGGTCCTTTAGCCACTGACAAAATTGGAATTTCCAGTTTATAATTTTTAAGAATTTTGCGCGCCATATTGAGATGCCCCGCTCCCCCGTCAAGCAAAATCAAATTTGGTAGTGGCCAGCCTCGCGTCGACGAGCGGTCGCCTCCGCGAGTCGAGGCGGGCCAATTATTTTCAAATCTTCGCATCAAAACTTCTCGCATTGCGCCCACATCATCCGCGCCATCGATGGTTTTTATTTTGAATTTACGATATTCATTTTTATTCGATTGTACGGAACAAAAATTTTTGTTCCCTACGAATTCAGAATTATCAAACACCACCATTGAACCAACATTAAATTTCCCAGAAATATTGGAAATATCATAACCTTCAATCCTTAAAATCCCCCTCTCCTTTATAAGGAGAGGGTCGGGGTGAGGTTTATCAGAAATCAACGCTACATCCCGAATATGTTGCAACGCAAAAATCTTATTTCTAACTTCTCCTGCTTTCTCAAATTCTTCCTTTTTCGAATGCTCCGCCATTTCTTTTTTCAACTTTGCCAGCAAATTCTTCTTTTTTCCTTCCAAAATCATTCTGATTCCGCGAATATTTTTTTGATAATCATTTTTTGAAATCGCACCAGCATACGGCCCAGGACAAAGACCGATTTGAAAATCCAAACATCCTTTTTCCGAATTTTCTTTTTTGTTATGATAAGGAAAGATTTTTCTTAATATTTTTAGCGCAATTTCAATTTGTTTTTTGCTTGTGTAAGGTCCGTATATTTTATCGTATTGTATTTTTTTTGAAAATTTAGAAATTGGAAATTTTTTGAAAATTGAAAATTGAAAATTGAAAATTTGAGCAACTTCCGTTTTTCTCATAATTAAAATTCTAGGAAATTCTTCCTTAGTAAGAAGCACATACGAAAATGATTTGTCATCTTTCCCATCAACATTATATTTCGGCTGAAATTTCTTGATCAATTCTTGCTCCAAAATATACGCCTCCAAAACTGTCTCAGTTTTTCTGATTTCAATATCTTTGACTTCCGAAATCATCATCTCGATCGGTCTATTTAATTGTAGGGAACGCATATATGCGTTCCCTACGAAATACGATCCGACTCTGTCTCTCAAACTCGTCGCTTTCCCCATATAAATAATCTTCCGATTTTTATCACGAAAAATATACACACCCGGTGAATTAGGAAATTTTGAAATTTTTAGCTTTAAATTTTGCTTCATACTTTCTACTTTATACCACGCCTCATCGGCGGGCAAGCTTTCTACTTCCTACTTAATACTTCTCTCAAGTATTTCCCCGTCCAACTTTCCTTGTGGTATTTCGCCACTTCTTCCGGCGTGCCGGAAACAATTAGTTTTCCGCCACCATCTCCTCCTTCTGGTCCAAGATCAATTATCCAATCAGCTGTTTTGATCACATCCATATTATGTTCAATTACCACCACGGTGTTGCCGGCGTCCACCAAACGATTCAAAACTTTCAAAAGTTTTTTGATGTCATCAAAATGCAAGCCAGTAGTTGGTTCGTCTAGAATATAGAGCGTGTCGCCGGTGGCACGACGGGAAAGTTCAGTAGCAAGTTTTATCCTTTGCGCTTCTCCACCAGAAAGTGTGGTAGCACTTTGTCCAAGTTGAATATATCCCAAACCAACATCTTCTAAAACTGCCAGCTTATCATGAATTTCGGGAAAATTTTGAAAAAATTCCCGCGCATCAGTAATTGTTAAATCCAACACTTCCGCAATATTTTTCTCCTTATATTTTACTTTCAAAGTTTCACTATTATATCTTTTTCCATTGCAAATATCACAAGGCAGATATACATCCGGCATAAATTGCATTTCGATTTTGAGTTGTCCGTCCCCTTGGCAATTATCGCAGCGTCCACCAGAAACATTGAAAGAAAATCTCCCAGGAGAATATCCTTTGCCTTTGCCATCTCGCGTCTTGGAAAAAAGTTCGCGAATAGGAGTGAAAAGTCCAGTGTAGGTGGCCGGATTAGACCTCGGCGTTCTTCCAATTGGACTTTGATCAATCATAATAACTTTGTTAATGTAATGTGCGCCAACAATTTCATTGTGCTTACCAGGACGATCCAATGTTCGCATAATGTCACGCGCCAAAGATTTATATAGAACATCTTCGACCAATGTTGATTTTCCGGAACCTGAAACTCCCGTAACGCAAGTCAAAACTTTCAAAGGAAATTCTACGGTGACATTTTTGAGATTATGTTCACGCGCTCCACGCACAATAATTGATTTTTTGTTTTTCATACTCCGCCGAGAAGTTGGAATTTCAATGGATAATTCTTTTTGAAGATATTTGGCAGTGAGAGATTTTTTGTTTTTCAAAACTTCTTGCGGTGTTCCAGAGGCGATAATTTCTCCGCCGTGACGCCCCGCTCCTGGGCCAATGTCCACTAGGTGATCGGCAGCCAACATTGTTTCTTCGTCATGCTCCACCACAATCAAAGTATTGCCAACATCACGCAGTTGCAAGAGTGTTTCCAGAAGTTTAGTATTATCTCTAGCATGCAAACCAACTGAAGGTTCATCAAGAATATACAGAACGCCCACTAATTGCGAACCAATCTGCGAAGCCAAACGAATTCTTTGTGCTTCTCCGCCTGCCAAAGTTGCCGCGCTTCGTCCCAGCGTCAGATATCCCAGTCCTACATTCTCCAAGAAACTCAAACGATTCTTAATTTCAACAAGGATTCTGCCGGCAATCAATTCTTCTTTCTGACTAAATTTTATTTCCCTAAAAAATTTCAAGGCATCAAAAATACTGACTGAAGAAATTTCTGAAATATTTTTGTTATGCACTGTCACTAAAAGAACTTCTTTTTTATATCTTGCGCCCAGACACTCCGAGCAAGGATTTTGCGACATATACTTTTCTGTGTCCGCGCGCACCGCGTCCGATTGTGTTTTCTTATATTTATCTTGCAAATATCCCACCGCTCCACGCCAGCTCATATTATATTTCCAAACCGCTCCTGTTTTACTGCGCAATGTTACGGGAATTTGCTGGGCATTTTCTTCCAATATCATGTCCTTGGCATCTTTATCCCCAAACATTAAAATATTAAAATCATCTTCCGATAAATCTCGCAGGCGCACATTTTCTGAAATATGAAAATGATTTGTCACGGCGCGTAAAATTGTTCCTTGCCAATTATTTTTTTTATAACTCCACGGCATAATTGCGCCTTCCGAAATAGTTTTATTTTTATCCGGCGCCACGAGTTGTGGATCAATTTCTTTTTTTGTTCCCAGTCCTTCACAAGCAGGACAAGCCCCATAAGGGCTATTGAAAGAAAAAAGTCTTGGTTCAAGCTCTGGAAATTCAATTTCATGAATTGGACAAGCCAAATTTTGGTTGAAAACTATTTCTTGAAAACTAGAGAGTTTCAACCTCTTTTGGTCGTTTTGGTCGAGAGAGGTCGAACCTCTTTTTTGTTTTGTAATTTGGGATTTTATCTTAATTAGTCCTTCCGATAATTTCAACGCCTTCTCCACTCCTTCAAAAATTCGCGAAATATTTTTATCCGAAATTTCCACTTCGTCCACTAAAATATCAATGCTGTGCTTTTTATATTTTTCCAATTTCATCTGTTCTTTTATTTTAGTATTCAGTTCAATTTTTTTCCCATTAACATAGGCAAAAGAATATCCTCGTCGAAACATTTCTGCGAGCATTGTGCCATATTCCCCTTTTCTTTGCCGAACAACCGGTGATAATATCTCAACTCGTGGACATCGAATGTCCATAATGGACATTCGATGTCCATTATTATCACACATATCAATTATCCTATCCACAATTTCATCTGTGGAAAGTTTTATAATCCCCTGTCCGCAAATCGGACAATGTGGAATTCCAATTTTAGCATAAAGCAACCGTAAATAATCTTGAATTTCCGTGACCGTGCCCACAGTGGAACGCGGATTATGCGAAGCTGCTTTTTGATCAATGGAAATTGCCGGCGAAAGTCCTTCGATATAATCCACATCCGGTTTGTCCATTTGCCCCAAAAACTGCCGAGCATAACTCGACAAACTTTCCAAATAGCGCCTTTGCCCTTCCGCAAAAATAGTATCAAAAGCCAGCGTGCTCTTACCCGAACCGCTAATACCAGTAAAAACTATGAATTTATTTCTGGGTAAATTCAAGTTTATATTTTTTAAATTGTGCTCGCGCGCCCCGCGAATAATTATCTCGTCCTGCATGATTTTTTATTTACGAACTACGAAATGAGCGAAATACGAAACACTTAAAATTCCTTTTCGTATTTTAGTATTTCGTATTAATTTCGCCCGCCTCGACTCGCGAAGACCGCTCGTCGACGCGAGGCGGGTATTTCGTAAAACTAAAAAACTTCCCCTTTTGAGGTACTTAATATTTAGTTATTATATCTCTATCAAACTATATTAATTTATCTTCTTCAAAATTTTCCAAAATTGATTTCGCTAAAGCATTGGATAAAAAAGTCGGCACCGCATTTCCTATTTGCAAATTTTTATCACTCCTCGATCCAAAAAATTTATAATTATCTGGAAAACACTGAATCCTCGCTCCTTCTCTTGTTGTTAATGGTCTTGGCGCTCTTGGATGAATGCATCTCGATGATGATGGTGTGCTTAAATTTCTTGTTATAGTTGGTGTCGGTCTTTTCCACCAAAGTCGACAATAAGTGTTTTTAAATCCTGATGTTGGTCTTAAATTTTCTGGTAAATCCTCTGGCGTTCCTCCATCGGGTAATAATTCCATTATTTTTACTAATTTTTCATTATTTTTTGGTGCATTATGATCCATTACTTTTTCTGGAGCATTTTTTCTCATAAGTTTTTGAAATTCATTTTTTGACTCTGTTGCATATTCAAAACTTTCCTCATTAGTTTTTATAAATGGCAAATCACTTATAGCTTCCTCAAGTGTTAAATATGGTTTTAGTTTTTTTTCAAATAAATTTTTCTTCTCATTTTTATTTTTATGAGTTTGCTCTGGATACTGAAACTTTGACTTCAGTTTTGAACCAATTATCACAACCCTTTCTCTTAATTGCGGAGCACCATAATCAGCAGCGTTTAAAACTTTGAATTGTACAGCATAGCCGAGAGATTCAAAAAGTGAAATTATAGTTTTTAGCAATTCCCCGTTTTGCATTGATAAAAGACCTCTAACATTTTCAAAAAGAAATAATTTTGGATTAAATTCCTTTAATACCCGATAATATTCCTGAAAAAGCTTTCCCCTTGGATCATCTATCAATCTTTTCCCAACAGTAGAATAAGCCTGACAAGGTGGTCCACCAATAATAATATCTACTTCGTTTGGTTTCATTCCAAGATCTTTTTCAACTTTTTTTGCATTAAAATACCTTATATCTTCCGTATAAACTTTTACTGCTGGATGATTTAATGAATAAGCTATTGCCATATTTGGCAAAATTTCATTGGCCACTACTATTTCAAAATCATCATTATGGGCAAATCCATAACTTAGTCCGCCAACGCCACAAAATAAATCTATTACTTTTAATTTCTTTTTTTTACTCACAAATTCTAAATTTAATTAAAATTTATTTTTTTATATTCAATTGGATGATCTGTAATTTTCCAAATGAAGTAGTTTTGATCAATATTAAAGACTGTTTGTCCTTCCATTTGTTGTCTAGTTATCCAATTCACATTATTATCTTCAATTTCATCAAGTTTTAGAAATGCGACTTGTCCATTATATAAATCAAAATGAATGGCTATTGTATGTTTTCCTGAATCAAGAAAAACTCTTTTTGCCTCCAATACTTTATGTTGTTTAATATCATTTATGCCAGTAAAGCCAGCCTGCATCTCAATTCTTACTTTTTCTTTTCCATTTAATTTTATTTCTAAATCAGCCTTGGGTGTTCGCTTAAAAGTATCAGCCTTTTTCAAATCATCATCACCTATTAAATTAATTTTCGAAATATCTACTGCAAAAATTAAACTAAGAGCTTTCAAAAAATAACTTGAAATAACAAGCCCACGCATCCAAGAAAAATAAACTTGCTCTGGCCTTCTTCCTTGATTAGTGAGAGTTGATAAAATTCCGCTTTTCTTCATTATCGAAAATGAGCGATCAATATGTTCTTTTTTGAAATATTTCAAATCTTCAGTTTTGATTTCTTTGGCAACAACAGCATTTATCCTATCAATAATATTATAAAGCCTTTTATTCAATAGCTTGATATAATTAAAATCAACAGTTGGAATTATATCTTTAGCCCCAAAAAAGTTTTTCACATCCGATTGGTTGGCAAAACCTAATTTTTGCCGATATTGTCGAAAATATTCAGATGTTATTGTGATTTTTCTTGTCATGTTTTTTATAAATTATAATTATATACACATTATATAACTATAAACTTACATACGCCACCGGCAAAACTTTCTTGAAAATCCCAGCAATCAAAATTGAGTCGGATGAGTGGATGAAAATTGGCTGATGAATGGTGTTGGAAGAGCGCGGGAAAAGTCCGATGATTTCTTCGCTCACCTTTTTATACCGCTTGATTGTCGCCATCCCATTTATCACGGCCACTACAATTTTCCCTTCAAGATCTTCCTTGCTGGAATATTCATATTTTTCAAAAATAGCATAATCGCCGTCATTAATTCCATCTTTGTCCATTGAGTCGCCCAAAGTTTTCACTGCAAAAAGTTGCGCACTGTCCGCTCCGCGAAAAAGCGCTTTGGAAATTTGCAAAAATCCATCGACATTATCTTGCGCATAAGCTAAAGCTTCTCCACAAGAAGCCAAGCCATAAACGGGAATAGAAAAAATATTTTTCAAATTAGCAAAACTTTCATTTTCTACCAAATATACTTTTCTATCTTTATCTCTTTTAATGAGATCCTTTTTCTCCAAAGCTTCAATCACTTGCATTACCGATTTTAAACTATCATGCACGCCTTGCGCTTCCATAAATTTATGCAATTTATAGCTGGTTGGATTTTCCCCGCGTTGCGAAATTAGTTCGCGGATGTTTTCTAAAATACTTTGTTGTTTAGCGGTGAGTGTTGGCATAAGATTATTAGAAAATAGTCAAAAGAAAATGGATAATAGTTCAGGAAATCTGAAATTAGAAAATAGAATAAATAACTTTTCCTTTTTCAATTTTCTTTTTTCTTGAACCAATTTCTTTTCTCTTTATAACTAATTTCTTTAAAAAATTATTTACAGTGATATTCTAGCACTTCCCAATTATCACTGCAAGTCTCCCCTGTGGATAACTTTACCCATAAACTTTACACTATAAAAAAAATCCCCCGATTTAAGGAGGATTTTTTAAGCTTTCTACCACGCCTCACCGGCGGGCAAGCTTTCTACTTTATAAACTTTATAGACTTTATGAACTTTATGAACTTTATGAACTTAATTACAGCTTCCGCCAGCGGTCGTTTCAGTATTTACTCCTAAAACTTTGGCACATTCTTCTGGAGTTTTTTCAAACGCTCCACAAATAGCTTTTTTGTACTCTTCTGAATTTCCATATTGGTAAACCGCTTTTGTTTCCACTCCATTTATCTTCATTGTTGGAGAACCGGTTGCACCCGCTTCAATTGCTTTCTTTTCTTCCGCTTTCATCAAAGCTATTCCTTCCGAAGTCACACAAGCTGTAATTTTAGCAGAATTTAATCCGGCACTTTTAGCGCCCGCTTCCCAACATTTTCCATCACTTCCACAATTAGTATTAACATAAGTAACAAAACTCATCCATTTATCTTTGCCAAAATATTTCGCTACGCAAGCTTCTCTTTCATTTTGTACCACTTCTGGTTCGCCATGCAAAGAACTAATTTTGTCTCCTTGTGAATTAACAATGTAGTGAAAATTGAAATCAACTTTATTTTTCAAAAGTTCATAAACTGACTTGATCGTATCTTCCGCCTTGTTGCCGTATGGGCAAAAACTCATCAGATACAAATCCACTGTCGGCTTGGCTGATTTAGGAATTTCTTTTTCTGCTTCAGCTTCTTTTTGTTTCGCTTCCGCAATTTGTTTTTTTGTTTCTTCTATATTCATTGGAGCGCTTGGAAAGAATTTTTTTCCATCTAGTGTTAGATAGGATTCAATTTCCTGTGCTTGCTCGCCTTCGCCAATTTTCACTTTTACCTTGAATAGTCCGTCCGCTTTTGTCACTTCAGCAATTTCCGCCTTCATTCCTTCTTGCATCAAATTATTATTAATAAAATCTTCCACTTGCGCCTTAGCTTCTTCCGGTGTCAAACCTCTTTCCTTCCAAATTTTTTCATAATATCCCACTCCTGCGATAAAAATAACCAGCACCACTACTCCGATTATTTGTGGCAAGAATTTTTTGTATTTTTCACAAAAACATTTCCCACTTTCGCAACACTTGCTTATTGCCGATTCGTTTTTCTCTGTTTCCATAATTTCTTTATCCCCCACCACTTTTTTGCTTTCTTATCTAAACCAATTTATTTTTTGCGCTTTTAGCGCAAGCAATAAAGTGGTGGGGGATGAATTATTTATTATTATTCTTGTATTATAAATAATCCTTTGATTTAGCGCAAGTCTTTCAAATTTTTTGATGAAGACAAAGTTTCCAGAGTATGTTCTATCCCAGAGGAATACAGGCCGCAAGCGATTATCACACTTGGGTATGCTGATGAGCATCCTCCAGAGCGAGGAGCCAGCATCAGCGGTGATTCTGGCAGGCTGGTTGATGAGCCTGAGCCCTGCATCAGCAGGGCCGATGAGGAGGTTCACCTCGCTGAAGGCCCCGCTGCGCCAGCGCATCCCCGTGGTGTTGATAACCGCGCCGTCAACGACAAAGAGGAGATATTCCCCTGGAGAGGCGCCCTCGTCCTGCGCAGTGCTCGGGTCGTCTCCGTTGCACGACAGGTAGCCGTAGAAGCCCGGCTCTTTTAGCGTGAAGGAGCCGCATCTCGCCCCCGAGCTGTCGAGCACCTCTATCACCGTCCCCTGGGCTGCGTACGCGCCGTCGATGACCGCGAG